>Ga0256405_10002571_pt1 | contig 41117 bp, 55 predicted proteins | sample RumenRJG_02DNA_FD_189096 | JGI IMG/M metagenome (GOLD analysis project Ga0256405, IMG submission 189096) | Bovine rumen microbial communities from Lethbridge, Alberta, Canada - RJG_02 | ecosystem: Host-associated > Mammals > Digestive system > Stomach > Rumen | place: Canada: Alberta... | reverse complement strand
ATGAAACTGGATATTATTATGCTGCTAATGGACTTGAGGTTGGGTCAGTAGGTTCAATGTCTAGTTCAGATAAGTTTAAAGCCATTCAAGCGCTTGGTCTTAAAAAGCTCGACCCAGATGAATTCCCGGCAATCCTCCATCTTGGCGAGGGTGTAATCAATCCAAAGCAACAATCTACAATGCTTGGCAATGTTCGACAAGCATTAGCTCTTGGTGGAAGCGGCGGTGCTGTAATTCAAATGTCGTTTGGCGATATTACTCTCCCATCTGTCACTAATGGTCAAGACTTTGCAGAGTCTCTTGCTACGCAGTTCCAGCCAGCAATGAATCAGATTTTCTAGAAAATCTTTAGACGTTAAATATTGGCCGCCCGTTCTTAATTGAATGGGCGGCTTTAATTATATTAGTAGTAAATAGAGAGTATAATATGGAGTTAAATTATAATCCGCAACCGAACTGCTGTAAATATTGTAGTAATAATCCACTAAATAATCCATATGCAAGTGGAATCTGTTGTTGTAGTTTACCGTATCAAACAACTACAAATATTATAAACGAACAGAAATATACGCTTGTGGTTGATAGTAACACAATATCAAATAATATAACAAAAGTATTTTTATGATGAAAGGATAAAATGGAATGAATAAGAATTATGAATCTTTTAGAAATAATGTTATTGGAGTAATTCAGAGCAGTGATATTGAATTTGGAGCTGCATATTATATTTTAAAGGATGTGCTTAACGAAGTTGAGAAAGCATATTCAAATAGTATTAAGCAAGAAATCGAAGCTGAGGCACAGCTCGCCGCTGAGTCAGAGCAGAAATCTGAGAATGTAGATGAATAATTCTTAGGTTATAAATTCAATAGCAGAATAGATTTTATTACAAATTAAGCAAGCTGTTAATATTGCCGAATTTGATAGAACATATACTGCTATAGTTGCAGATAAGGTTGGCACAGATAAATATATTGTGATGTTTAATGGTAATGAACATTTGGCGAAATCAAAATCATCATTTAGTGTTGGTGATACTGTGATGGTTTGCTCTCCGTGCAATAATGATGCCAACTTATTTATTGTTTGTAAAATTTAACTGAGGAAAAAATGCAAGCTGAAATTTACTCTATCACGCCATTCGATGCATAGATTGGCACAACAATAAAGTATAACTGGCGAAGCACTCAAAGGTCGGTAAAAGTTAAAATCACGGATGCCTCTGGTACTACTGTATATGAAGATACTATTGTCACAAATGTCAGGCAGGTAATTATTCCAAGTTCCAATGTGAGTAATTTAACAAACGGGTTAGACCATTCGTATATTGCTTATATTCAGATACAAGATGCAAATAAAGATTGGTCTGAGGTTTCTAATGGTATGACATTTATGTGTCTTGCTACTCCAACCTTCTCGTTTTCAAACCTGCCAACCATTGATACAAATGGTACATTTACCATTGCTGCTTATTCATATACGTTTTCTGTTAGATATTAGCAGTCTGATGGTGAGCGTCTTGCCTCATGGTCAATCACTCTTTATAGTGCTGATGGAAATCGTCTTTCAACATCTGGCGTACAGACAAGTGTAAACCACACATCGTCTGGCTCTGGTGTGGTTGGTACATTTTCATATCCGTTCTCAGGTTTTAGCGATAAGCGTTCATATCGTATTCAAGCTGAAGGTAAGACTGTAAATGGACTTACTGTTTCTACTGAGTATATCGGTGTAAGTTCAGACTATTCTACCTCTTCTGTATTTGCACTCTTGAATGCTACAAACAAACCAGATGAAGGAAAGATTCATGTTGCATCAAATGTGGTGTCAATAGTATGTAAAATCTTCGACCCTGATGGCAATGAGATTCCAGAGGACAATCTTGGTAATATTGGACTTCTTTATAGTTCTGATTACACAGACCCACGAACCAATAATACAGTTAATGGCACACATGCATTAATATTGCCAGACGGATATAAGATGGTGTTAGACGAGGGTTTTAAAATTGGTGGCGATTATTCTACATCTTTAATATTTATAGACCCAGTACCAAATTAGCCATTATTTACACTTGGTAAAACTAATCTATACTATCGTGTTGGTAAATTTAATTCTAATTGGAACGAAAGTCCAACTGGTGAGCAAGCGTGTTTTGAACTTACGGTTGATGGTACGCCTTATGTAGTTTATGTTAGCAATGTAATAAACCGCCCAGCAAGTGGAAGTCGTGTTGGTGTAGTAATTGTTCGTGAGGGTTCTAGATATAGTCTGTTTGCTTCTAATAATTTTAGATTAAAGGATGGCACTCAGAATCCGATAGAATCTTATGCGAGATCTGGGAACGGGAGTGTTGGATAATGTTTTTAGGAATTACTCTTGAAAGTACAAATCAATAGATATAGTACGACTTACAACCAGAAACATCTGATACTTATATTGAAGTAAAAAATACTACAATTGATGATATGTATGTATCTAAAAATCTTCTATATGATTTTGATTGGGTGCTTCCAAATAACTGGGATTTTCAGATTATTCTTCATGCGATGTTTAATGATGGTAGCATGAATGCTGGAAATAAAAACTATCGTGATGCAACTGAGATACGTCTAAAGAAAAGATATGTTGGAACGTTTGATTGGAAAACTATTTATTCGAGAGATGTTAGTAAAGAAGCACAAGAGGCTACATCAGTAAATCTTGCTGAAATATTAAATATTTCTTTCGATGATTATCTTGAACCTAACAAGCGTGATATTGAATATGCTTATACTGCAATAATCAACGGTGTTGAAACAGAGCCTGTTACCACTAGTACGACTTCATTTTTCTTTGGTTATTATTTAGTTGGGCAATGTGATGATACCGGGGTGCAGTCTGTACTTCCAGCATTGTTTAATATCGACCACACAGTATCATTACATCGAGCGTCAAATACAGTTGTTTCGCCCGGATAGAAATATCCATTTATTGTGAATAATGGCTCTTCGAAATATTATGGTGGAACTTTTAGCGTGACATTTATGCCGCATGATGATGATGTTCTACCAATACCATCAGGGGCAAGCATATATCGTAATCAGGTTGATGATTTCTTAACCGATGGATACCCGAAGATTCTTAAAACATACGATGGTGATATTTATATGGCTGGAATTGTTGGTGATATTTCTAGGTCTAATCATACTCATTATCAGAATGTTGGAACCTCGTTTGAGTGGGCTGAAGTTGGAGATCCTAATAATTGTGGAGACCTTTTTGATTACGGTTTTATTAATACAGATGTTGACCGAGGTGTATAATGTTATATTTGCCAACTGATACAGATGTGTATATACCTTCTGGATATGAAATAAGCGCTGTCCGTCAACATGTAAAAGATGTATCTATTAAAGTAGAACTTCTTAATTATGATAAGACCAAACAAAATCCTTGGATTGTTATTGATAGTCTTGAAGGTGCATTAGTTAGTGATAACTTTTCAATGGATAATGGTTCTATTCAACGAAGGAATTATAGTTGCACGTTATGTGTTAGCGACCATGCAAGGAAGATAAATAAGAGCTCCATCCTATCGGAGTATTTAGTTGGCTACGATAAAAAGATTTGGATTGATAAATATATTCGAGTTTACTATGGCATATACTCCATGAAATTAAAGGAAATTATTTGGTGGAGAATTGGGACTTTTACATATACGACAGCGAGTTATACGTTTAGTGCAACTGAATGTAATCTTTCACTTTCATGTGCCGATATCATGTGTAATTATGATGGTACAAAAAACGGATTGATACATCAAACTAAATATGATAATGTTGTAACTGGTGAAAGTGTTGTAGGTTTTAGTATTCCAGCCGTTAATTATAAAAAGGATAGCAATGGTGTTGAGATAAAAGACAGCAATGGTGAACGTATTATTGAATCACATAATAAAATTAAAGACTCAATAATTGCTACTCTTACACTTGCTGGTATTACAGATTATTATGTTGAGGATTATCCGCCTGAAGCTGATTTGATTCCATATGATTTAGATTTTACTGGCGAGGTAATTTATTCAACTGTATGGACAAGTCTAAGAGATTTATATCCGAACTGGGAGTTTTTCTTTGATGTTAACGGTAAGTTTATTTGGAGAAAAATTCCAACAGGACTGAATGAGCGAGCTATAATTGATGACTCTCTTATTAATGATATATATGTAACAGAAAATACGAGCAACGCTTTTACAGGTATATATAATTGTACTGAGGTATGGGGAAAGACATTTACTCTTTCCAATCAAGATCGCTATGCATCGTCATAGACTTATAGTGGCAATGTATATACTATTAATCTTCCACTAACTGCGAAAGCAAATTCAACCCTTGCAAATAATAATCCATTAAAATATCTTGTTAATGGAGATAAAATTGCATTTAAAGTATCAACTACTAATAGTTCTGCAAATCCATATTTAAAAATAGTTGGAAATGTGAATGGACAATCAGTAACATTAACTAATCTTCCAATAGTTGATAGTGGCGGCTAGAGTATTCCAGCTAAAACTTTAGCCGCAGGAAAGATATGTGTTTTTACTTTTCGTGAAAATCTTGGAGCGACTTTAAATAATTGTGTTTATCTAAATGGACAAACACAGGCATATGGATATTACGAAGAAACAAATACAGATTGTCCATTCTCTGTGCCAAATCTTGGTTATAAAATTATTAAGCGAATTATAAAGGAAACACTATTCTCAGATGATTTATGTTATAACCAAGCCGAATATGAAACATATAAAACTTGTGCCATGCAGGATGATATTAATTTAACAATGATTATTACACCATGGCTTGAAGTTAACCAGAAGGTTGAATATACTTCGAAGTTAACGGGAGAAACAAATCAATATATAATTAAAAATATTTCATGGTCTACTCTAGATGGAACTATGACTCTTGGTATGTATAAGTTTAGAGAAGATTTTGAATACGTATATAATAGGAGTATAAATGGCTGATTTAAATAGCGAAGGTAGATATACTGATTTACCGCATACTATATTCCCATAGGCAGCTGATGATGAGGCTGGACATCCGTTAATGTCAGATATCTCTGGTAACCTTTTTAATGCGGCTAAAAGCTATTCTAATGCGATAGCTCAAGGTGATGCTTTTAGAGCTCAAAATATTCTTCAACAATATCCAGAATTACTTAACACAATGTTCACAGCAGATAAGTATAACTGGATGCGTGATGCTATTATTGCCACACAGAGATATTATACATCGGACGTCCAAGACATGATTACTGAACTAGCTCAGCATAGTATAGGTATTGATGATAATAATACAACAGGCTCACCAGATGTTAATGGATATTCGATTTCTAAGATTACATAGATTGTAAAAGGAACAAAATCTAATTACAATCTTGATTCATCTGGATGGTCTAGCAATAGATATACAATTCAAATTAATGGTATTAAATAGGATGATGACATTGATGTTGGACTTAATCCGGGCGCAACTCAGGAACAAGCTAAAGCATGGAGTAAGGCTATGGTTTTAAGTGCAACGCAAACAACTAATTCAATCACATTGATTGCATACGGAAAGATAACCCCAAATGTCACAATACCTATTGTAGTTACTGTTCACAAATGAGGAGGTGAGAGATGGCTATTTCATTTGGCGCTACTTCTTCGCCTGTAGTATAGGTTGCAAACATAAGCAACATGCTTGAGAACGAGACATTCCTCCCGTTACTTAAATATAATAGCGAATCTTATTAGGATTATTAGGATGATAAATATTAGACTGTAAGTGATACAAAAAATATTGCGTTATAGGATGACCAACCGCATTTAACGCAGGAAACGAACAGCCAATACATGCCGTTTATTATGCCTCGTTATTATGATAATATTGATCTTTCTGCAAAGACTATTGAAATACATTATGTCAATGCTAATAATGAGGATTATTTTGTCGCTCCTGTAAACGTAGAAGTGAGCGAACATTATATTCGTTTTGGATGGTTAGTTGACTCTAACGCAACAGCGTATGCTGGTACGCTTGCATTTGAGATTCGTGCATATGGTACAACCCCAGCTGGTACACAGTATCTTTGGAGGACTAGACCAAACACATCATTAACAGTTGAAAAATCTCTCGCTGGTAATGGTATTTCTCAACCACAGAATTATGAAGATTGGATTACAACATTCCGTGGCGAAGTTAGTAATGCCACAAATGCAATCCTTGGTTTGGTTAGTCAAGCTGAAAGTGCAGCTTAGGCAGCCGCTCAATCTGCAGAGTCAATAGATACATACACCAAATCTGACATCGATTAGATGTTCTCTGAGTTTAATAGCTTGTCAAATCTTGGTGCTGAGTTTTCTAATAACGTTCTTACGCTTTATGATAAGAGTAAAGCCCCCGGTGATTCTGGATATGTTTTAAGTACCGTTGACAACATTGATACATTAAGCAATCTATCAATCACTTATACAACAGATAGCCAGACTGGTGTTTCAACACTATAGTTTTACGATAATAAAACTCTGATCGATTCTGTTGATATTGAGCTTGTACCAAGCGCTGCGTGGCAAGCAGATTTTGCCACATCAATTAATTAGACTACAGATAGTAAAATTTCTACGTTTGATACAAACACAGTCCAACCTGCGTTAACATCCATCCGTGATGATTTATCAGACCTGTCGTCTTCTGTTGGCAACCTTCCAAACACTCTTCAATCCGATTATTACACTAAAACTCAGATTGATTAGATGCTCGATAATGTCAGTATTGATTCTGAATCATTTCATAATTTAGCAGTAAATGATTCAACTATTTCAGGGTTGTCATCTGACATGACTACGGCCAAAGCCGATATCGCTACATTAAAAGAAGATGCTATTAATGCTGATTCTAGAATGGATGATATTGAAGATAGTATTGCAACTATTGAGTCAAGTGTTTCTGCTCACAACGAATATGATATGACATTCGATGATGAGACACATACATTAAAACTTTGGGAAAACACAGACCCAACTGTTGAAGGCGCAATTCCTAAGACAGCTCTTGTAATTACTGGAACTGGCGGCGGCGGTCAGGTTACTGGTTCTAATTTAGCAATTACAAGAATTACACCTGATACAATAACTGCAAAGAGTGATTCCGAATCAGTGCTGATTCGATATAACTTTTACTCTGCTCTCGCTGATGGAGACACAAACTCTATCACTGGTACAGCTGTCTGGCGTGTTGGGAGTACAACTGTCGCCACAGAAAATAATTTAAGCCAAGGCGATAAGAGCTTTAATATCAAACCATATTTGAATGTCGGGACAAATACTGTTACTCTCGCATTTACCGATAGTGAGGGAAGTGTTGCAACCAGACGGTGGACAGTTACTCTTGTCAATTTTAATATTACAAGTTCATTCGATGATTTCCAGACATACGACAATGATGTCACATTTAGATATACACCAAATGGTGCAATTGATAAGGTAATTCATTTCAAGCTTGATGGTGTTGAACTTGGTACTGTCGCAAATTCTACAACGGCTCGTGCTATGAACTACACTATTTCAAAGCGCCCACATGGTGCTTATTTGCTTGATGTATATATGACTGCAACAATCAATGATGAACCTGTTGAAAGTAATCATATTTATAAGAGCATTGTATTCGTCGATGAAGATAATACAATGCCAATTGTGTCATGCGCTGTAACATAGTTTACTGCTAAACAGTACGACACCACTGCTATTAAGTATCTTGTTTATGATCCATTAAGCAATCCTGCGTCAGTTGTTTTGTCTGTCAACGGAAATGCTGTATCAACTGTTTAGGCAGACCGTTCAGCACAAACATGGAGTTTTAAGACTGATGTAATAGGTAATTAGACTCTTACAATTAGTTGCACAAATAGGGTCGGCACAGCAAGTAAAACCATCACTGCCACCATTGAAGATATTGGAATTGAAATCAATCCTATTACAGATAATCTTGTGTTTGATTTTAATCCGTCAGGTATGTCGAATTCAAGTGAATCTAGGGTATGGACTGATGGCACTTATGATATGACTGTAAGTGATAATTTTGACTGGGCTAATGGTGGTTATCAGCTTGACTCTGATGGTGATACATACTTCTGTGTTAAGGCTGGCACAACAGCGAGCTTTAATGTTCCACTGTTTGGTGATGAGGCAAAGGCTACAGGTAAGAACTTTAAGTTCATTTATAGAACAAACAATGTGCGCAACTATGATGCTGTTGTTATGAGTTGCATGTCTAATGGTATTGGGCTTGAGATGAATGCTCAATCTGCCATTCTTCATTCACAGCAGAATTCTATTGAGCTCCCATATTGCGAAGACAATTTCATGGAGTTTGAATTCAATATTCTTCCATCCACACACTTTAGAGAAATGGTTTTATGGATTGATGCTATTCCTAGTAGAGTTAAGCTATATGAAACAACTGACAGCTTTACACAGATTCCAGTAGTTCCAATTACAATTGGTTCGCCAGATTGTGATGTGTGGGTTTACAGAATGAAGTCTTATTCGTCTTATCTTGAAGAGGATGAAATTCTGACAAACTTTATTGCAGATGCAAAAAATGCAGAGGAAATGATTTCAAGATATGAGCGGAACGATATTCTTAATGCAGCCGCACAACTTGACCCAGACCTGCTTGCAGAAAAATGCCCAGACCTTAGAATTATAAAACTTGAAGCACCGTACTTTACGAATGACAAGAATAATAAGGTTTCAAATACTACCGTTCAACATATCTACAAGAATGGTCGTGCTGTCGAGGATAACTGGACTGCAACTGGTGGAATCCATAAGGGACAGGGAACATCGTCCAACTATTATGGAGATTCAGCCCGTAATATTGATATCGACTTCAGAAAGGCATATAACGAAGAGGCAGGCACCGGATTCAAATATGGTGACGGAACGCTTCATGCAAAATATGCTATGACGCCTGATTCTGTGGAGGAAGCATACTTCAATATCAAGCTGAACGTTGCATCATCCGAAAATGCAAACAACGCTGTAATTGCAGATGAGTATAATACATACAATCCGTATGTACGTCCAGCTCGTAAGACTAATCCAAAGGTAAGGGACACAATGGAATTCCACCCATGTGTTGTATTTATTAAGGAGTCAGACCCGGATGTATCTACACACCGTGTGTTTCAAGATACTGATTGGCACTTCTATGGTTGTGGTGATTTTGGAAACTCTAAGAAAAATAATGGCGCTATGGGTATGACTGATGACCCAGATGAGTTCATTATGGAAATCAATAATAATATCAATGCACAATGTAGATGGTTATCTGATGATCTTTCAACTGAAACATGGAACAGCAAGGGTTCATTCCAGCTTCGTTATATCAAAGATGAAGATGATGTTGATATGAATAATGCCGCAAAGGCTGTTTGGGCTTCTAATCTTACATGGGTTGTTAATCAATACAAGGCAGATGTAGTTGGTCAACTTGCAACTCTTGATGCAGCTGTCGAAAATGCCTCTACACCTGAAGATATCACAAGTGCAACAGAAGCTCGTGATGCATATATGAATAACTTCAAGGCTGAGTTTGAACAGCACTTCCAAGCTAACAATCTTTGCTTCACATATTTATTTACCGAACGGCATCTAATGATAGATAACCGTGCTAAAAATACATTCTGGCATTATGACCCAACCACTAAACTTTTAAGCTGTACGTTTGATTATGACAATGATACGGCTGAAGGTAATGATAACGAAGGTGGTTTAACACTTAGATACGGTCTTGAGGATACTGATACCATTGGGCAAAAGGATGTCTTTAACGCTGCTGATTCATATATATGGAAACTCGTAAAGAACTTCTATCGCAACGAATTGGATGCTATGTATCTTAATAGAGAAAATGCTGGTGCATGGAGTGCAACACGTTTCCTTAATAAGATGGAGACTTATCAAAACGTAAAGCCAGAACGTCTGTGGATAATGGATATGCAGCGGAAGTATCTGCGTCCGTATGAGGAGGGTGGAATTACAGAGGCTACCGAGGACAAGCCTAGTACAACAGCATATCTTGAAATGATGCATGGTTCAAAGAAGCATCAGCGTAGACAGTTTGAAAAATATCAAGAGCGTTATATTGCGTCTAAGTATGTTGGAATAACTGCGACATCGGATGTGCTTACACTTAGAACTTATACGCCAATAGAATGGAGTGGTGTTGCCCCATCTACGACATTCCATATCACCCCGTATGCTGACACATATATTGTGGTCAGATATGGCTCTGCTCAGGTACAAAAAAGAGCTAAGCGTGGACAGGTCTATGAAATTTCCGCTCCGCCAAACACTGCACTGAATGATACTGAGACATATTGCTATAATGCATCTATGCTTCAAAGTCTTGGAGATCTCTCCGCTTTCTATCCGGGTTATGTCAACCTTGCTGGCGGTATAAAGCTGAGAGACCTTTTGATTGGTAATGGGACTGATGGATATAGTAATACCAATTTTAACGCTTTGAGCGTTTCAAGCAATCCATTACTTGAGCAGCTTAATCTTCAGAATTTGCCGAATCTTGCTACATCAATCAATGTTGAGACATGTGTTAATATGACATAGTTCCTTGCTGATGGTTCTTCTATCACTGGTGTTGTATTGCCTACTGGTGGAAAGCTTAATACGCTGACGCTTCCGGGAACCATAACATCAATTACAGCAAAGAGTCTAAATTATTTAACATCACTTTCTATTGATAGTTATAATAATATCATGTCTCTCGTTATCGAAAACTCTCCATCTATTGATTCACTTACATTTGTGACTCAAAGCCCGAAGCTTGCAACTGTTAGATTACTTGGCGTTAATTGGACACTGTCTGATGATAGTACGCTTGAACGGTTGTATGGAATGACTGGTCTTGATGAAAAGCATAACTCAACTCCGAGAGCTGTGTTGACTGGAAATATCCATGTAACTACGATTCGTGAGCGTAATCTTGCAAAGTATCAAGAAGCTTGGACTAACCTGACAATCACTTATGACAATTTGATTCGTCAGTTTACCGTTTCATTCTATAATGCTGAAGATTCGGATGGCAATAATGAGCTTCTAGACACGCAATACGTTGATGTTAACGGTTATCCAGAAGACCCAACTACGAGAGAGACGAATCCGATTACACCAACCCTCGACCCAACTATTAGTACAATATATACATTTACTGGTTGGGATCGTGCATTGGGTGCTGTCACTGGTAATCAGGCTTACACTGCTGTATACTCAGAATCTCCTAGGACATATACTGTGACATATTCAGATGGTCACGGAACAATCCTTCAGAGAACAACTAATTGTCCATATGGTTCTTATGTGCCATATGTTGGATATAGCGGCGAGTATACTCCCAACATGAATATTGCGGTAACAGGTGATGCATACACAGCTGCGGCTGAAGCGAAGCAGGCGATTATTCCTACATATACGAGCGGAGAAGCTGCTAACACATTCTATTTATTTAGGGAATGGGATAAGTCTGGATATGTCAGTGGATATTCTGATACCGCACAGACTATTATTGGCGACAAAGTTATTACTGCTTTATACGATATGTTCCAGTATTCATCTAACGGTAATATTAATTCATTTACAGATGGCTCTGGGAAATATAAGTCATTAAATGAATTAACACCAATTGAACTATATGCCATGAAGCGTCTTGAGGAATCTCACGCCATTGTTGTAAACAATGGAAACGATAATGACGATGATGATTTTATCGCCATCGGAGACACATTGTCTATTGCAATGGGTAACGATATAGATTATGAAGATGTCGAAAGCCATACGTTTGTTTCTCTCTCATCTCCACTTGTTCTGAATGGCTCAACAAAAGTTGATTACTCTACAATACCAGAACATTCAGCGTATGCAAACTTCCTGTCTGATGATAGAGATTTCGTATTCGCTGTCGAGTATACATTTAGTGACCAAACTGGAACAGGTTCAGCTTTAGTTTCTTGTTTTGATGATTTTACAAAAACAGGATTACAGATATCTTCTAGTTAGATTAACTGGTTTGGAACAACGTCTAGTGGTATTTCTGTTGGTTCTCGTGATATTATCATCCTTCGTCATAAAAAAGGTGATAAGAAGCTTTATGTTTACACTGGCAACCTTAGCGGAATGTCTGTTAATTATACAGAGGTTAATAATAGCACAACTGTCACTACTGTAACTAATGATCTTGTGTTTGGTGCAGCCAAATATAAGAGCGGCAATTAGTTTAATTATGACAACTATGCTACTGGAACTATCCATTGGGCTAAGATTTGGATGGCAGACCTTGGAGATATTGCATGTAGAGACCTTGCATCTTGGACTCATGAAACAATGAGTTTTAGAGTTGCCAAGTATAAAGATTACTACAAGCCAACTGGCGAAAAGACCCTGTTTACTTTCTTGGCTGATGGACTCCTTCCATTTAAGAGGGTCTATGGTAATTATAATTGGCCGCAAGCCACGCTTAATCAGTATTTACAGAAGCGTGTGTTCTTTGCTCTCCCTGTGCAATATCAAGCACTTATTGCAATGACACGTTTGATTTCTTGGGATGGTTATACAAGTTATACCGTGAGAGATACAACGGTTTATGAAAAGCTAGAAACAGTAACACCGTCTAATGCATTTATATTTATTCCTTGTGCGATTGAAGTTGGTGCGTCAGAAGACCCACAGCTTAATCGAGAGTGTAATGGTGTAATTAAATATATGACGGGAAGTAATCTTATTGGAAGATATTCTGATGGGTATGGTGATAGTTATTGGACGAGATCTTGTTCTACATATTCTCAGAGTATTGGATATGTTTATACCGTTGATTATGTGTATAGTTCAGATTCCGCTTCAATTAGTTATTGGACTAGTTATTCAAATTCAGACGCAGTAAGAATTATGTTCTCAATTTAAATTTATAGGGGCGGCTAGTCCGCCCCTTTTTAAAGGAGATAAATGTTTTATAAAGTAATAAAAGATGGCAAAGTTCTAGATGTCATTGATAACATTGTTTATGTGAGATATAGCAAGCGGCATAATGATGTGCATATCTGTGAGCCTGAGAATTCTAATGCTTTTTTATCTTCAGATAAAAGTAGATGTTGGCGTGTGCAGTCAATGCGCCCTTGCGAAAAAGAGTTTGATACCGTTGTGGTAAGAGCTATCACTGAGCAAGAATATATGCAACTCAAAGCTTTGACATTGCGAACACCAGAGGAAATTATTGATGCTTATACGCTTGCGTTAGTTACAGGAGGTGTGATATGAACGAGTTTGTAGAAAGCCTCAGACGGTTGTTTAATTCTGGTAAAGTATCATCTGATACTGTCAGGTCATTATTTACAAAAGGGAAAATAACAAGTTCTGAATTTGTTTATATCACAGCTAAGGAGAATAAATCGTAATGTACACTATAATTGTTAGTGATGATAACACGCTCGATAAGACTGTTATAGAGCGAATTATGTGTAAGAGTAAGCTTGTGAATAACCTTCACTTTCTTGTACCATTAATGTATAGAGAAATAGATATGAATGGGTTCACAGCTGTTCTTGAATATCGGCTTCCTGCTAGTGGCGATTACCACTCTGAGATTCTTTCTGTCTAGCCTAATATATATAAAGAAGATTATTTGGAGTATCGCCTCCCGTTTGACACAAAGCTTACAGCTGAGGCTGGCGACATTGAGTTGACTCTTACATTCTCAAAGGCTGTTATTAATGATGATGGAACATCTACACAGTATGTAAGAAAAACTCTTCCAACCACTATAACCATTACACCTATTGCATCTTGGTCTGATTTAATTCCAGATGCTGCGCTTACCGCTCTCGACCAGCGTATTATTGCGCTTAATCTTGCGCAAGAACAGCTCGCACAGTTAGCGCAACTTCTTAATACTGGCAAGGCAGATAATATTGTTATTGAGGGTGACCAGCTCCAGCTTACTTCTAACGGAGAAAAGATTGGAGATGCAGTTACGGTTAACCAGACATTCAATATTAATACCAATGGCGAGTTGAAGGTGGTGGAAATTTAATGACAACTGAAGAATCCGCAAAACTAGGTTATGGTAATTATGAGCGGGTAAACACTGCAGTTGGCTAGGGAAAACTGGATGCTAGAGATTTGGTCATCACGAAAGATACCTCCGAGTTTATCTATATTCGTGATGACCTGTCTCGGCAGGTAATACGTCCAAGGCTTAGATGTTTTGACGATGTATTTACTGCGATAAATGAATTGAATAAGTCTCAAGACACCTATGCTGGTCAATTTGTTTGCATTAAGAATGAACAGGGTGACTATGAACCGTATATGGTTCAACAGGGGACTTAGATTTTTGAGGTGCGACCCATGATTACATAGCAGGAACCATCCGCTAATATATCGTGGGTTCGTTTTTAATGGAGACATAAATGGCAAATGTAAGTTTTTACTACGGCACCAAAGCGAATTTTAATTCGCTGCAAACTAAAAGTGCCGATACATTATATTTCATCACGGATACTCTCCAGTTGTTTAAAGGCGAGGATGAGTACACCAAGTAGATGGAGTTTGTCTCCCAGCTCCCCGTTAACGGAGAAGCGAGACAAGGTGTTTTATATGTTCTTGCGTCTGACTTTTCTGCTTATAGATATACCGGGTCTGCTTATCAGAAATTATTCCTTGGCTACGCACAATAGATTCCAGAGTCATCTCCGACCCATGATAATGTTCCAACCACAAAGGCTGTGGCCGACTATGTTAATGCAAAGATTGAAAGCATAACCGGTGTGCAAGGCGGATATGTTTAGGACGTTACATACTCTAACGGAGTCTTGTCTGTTGTTAAGAATAGCACAGAGACTACTACCCAGCTGTCAGGAGTCGCACATGATGTGACATATGACGCAAAAACGCAGGTATTATCCATACCGATGTTTGGAAGCTCTAGTAATCTTGAAATTAGTTTTACAAAGCTGTCTACTATTTCGGGTGGCTCCTATAACGCAGAAACACAGAATCTGGAACTAACTCTTGCAAATGGTACAACGGTTGAAATACCGGTCGGATAGTTGGTTGATATCTATACCGGGCTTGCCACGCCAAGCGCAAATGTTACGGTTAACCAAGATAAAAAGATATCTGTTGATGTGCGTGTTTCTGCGACTGCGAATAATGCTATCACTATAGAACAGGATGGGCTGTATGTCCCTCTGCCAGATGCTTATACAAAGGCGCAGTAGGATTCTCTCTTTGAGATAGTAAACAACAATATCAAAGACCATGTAAACAATACCGATATCCATGTTACCACTACTGAAAAGGCAAGCTGGGATGCAAAGATTTCAAACGCTCAGCTTACCGCTGCTGTAACAAATGCGATTTCTACCGCTGCGGCTGATGCAACAACTAAATCAGAACAGGCTCTTGCAGATGCGAAAACATATGCTGATGGATTAAATAATTAGGTTATAAATAGAGTGACTATGGTTGAACGTGCTGTTATTTGGAATACGATTCAATCTGAATAAGGGGGTTGTTTATGGCAAACCTCTAGTTATTTGAAGTAACTCAATCACAACTAAGCTCTATCCCGATTACAAATGGACAATTAATCGTATGTACGGATACTGGGAACTTTTATCGTGATTTAGAAAATAGGCGCATTGCACTTGGGAATAGTGTTGAGAAGGTGACCTCTCTCCCACTTGCCCCGATTGCTGACAAGATATATTTATTAACAACCAGCCATTCGCTTTGGTATTTTAATGAAGAATGGATCCAGCTTTCAAATAAAGCACTTATTGTTCAAGTGTCTGCATATAGTTAGCTCCCAGCTGTTGGTAGTGAAAGCTGTTTGTATGTTGTAAAGAACTTAAATAAAACATATCGTTGGGATGATACTGATAATAGATATTATTGCATAGGGAGTGATTACAACGATATTAACGTTATTGACGGAGGAACCGCCTAATGGCAGATTATAGTGCAAAGCTTGGATATGGTACGTATGACTAGATCCTTGCTAAAATTCAAAGCGGAGTTTTAGACGAACGTGATATTGTTTTTACGTCTGATACCTCCGAGATAGTGTATATTACAGATTCAAAAGTTCCGCAGGTCATGAGATCGAGGCTTCAGTCATTTGAGAATATTGATTCTGCGGTGAATACATTAAATCATCAACCATAGACATATTCAGGTCAATTGATTGGGATTAAGAATGCAAGTGGGGATTATGACCCTTATACAGTATGGAAACATGGTGATACATACTCTGTACGTAGGATACCTCTTGCACCAGAGGTTGAGGAATTAGAAACGAAAACCGATGAGCATATTGAAGATAGTGTAAGGCATATCACAAACGAAGAAAGAACTGGATGGAATGGCAAGGTAGAGAAGCGTGAGCTCGTTCAGTTTGAAACTCATGTCAATGATAGCGCAATTCATACAAGTGCCGAAGAGCGTAATGCATATGAGTCACATATTCAGGATAATAACATCCATACTACCTTACAGGACAAAACAAGGATTGATGAGCATATTGATAATTCGTTAATTCATGTAACCGCTGGAGATAAAAATAAATGGAATTCAAATGGAACAAATTACACATCAACAGAAAGCTTCTATGCAGACCTTGAAACCCATAATGTGTCTGATGCAATTCATGTTTATTTTCCAGCATCAGTCATTAGCGCTATAACAAATAGTAAGATTACTTCTGCTTGTTATGGACTGATGTGTAGAACTGCAAGTTCACGTTACGATTTAACGTTATATGCAGATGGGTTTATGATATACATGGTTCGTATGGATGAAAATGGCAATGTAAGCCGTGTATCCAAAGCGACGCTTTCTACTGTTTCGTGAGGTGACAGATGGCTAATACAACATTAAATACCATACTAATTTTGAGAAATGGTACTGCAGCTGAATGGTCTAATACTTCTGTCATTCTCATGAAGGGTGAGATGGCTGTAGAGTTTCAGACAAGCTCAAATGGCGAGATTAGTGGGTAGCCGAAGCTAAAGGTCGGTGATGGAGAAAGCGCATATGTTGACCTGCCATACATTGGGTTAACTGAATCAGAGATAAATGCCGTTATTAGTGAGGCTGTCGGAGATTTAAAGAACTTTTCCAAAATCAAAGTTAATACCACAGATATTCAACCAGCTACCTACACAGATACGTTAACTCTTACTGCTGGTGATAATATTACACTCACACCGAACGCCACAAATAAGTAGATTCAAATTAAGGCTACTGATACAACTTATGAAAATGCAACATCTGGTAAGGCTGGATTGATGTCTGGTACTGATAAAGGTAATCTTGACAGTGCCGTATCAAAGCTGTCTGGTATTGAGGCTGGTGCGCAGGAGAATGTAATTGAATCCATTAAGGTAAATAATACCGCTCTTACACCTGACGCAAATAAGGCGGTTAATATTACCGTTCCGACTAAAGTTGGTCAGCTTAATAATGATTCTGGATTTATCACAAAAGCTGTTTCAGACCTTACAAATTATTATAAGAAATCTGAAACTTATACACAAACAGAGATTGATAATAAGCTAAGTGCTATTCCAAAATTTGCAATTTCTGTGGTTCAGTCTCTTCCAACTAGTGATATTTCAACAACTACAGTATATTTAGTTTCTAGTGGTACAGAGTCCAACAATTTATATACCGAATATATTTATGTTAATAATAAGTGGGAAATATTAGGTACACAGAAATTAGACCTAAGCCCATATGTAAAATAGGATGACCTTGCCGCTGTTGCTACAAGTGGTAGTTACGCCGATTTAATCGATGAGCCGACTAAGCTAAGCGAATTTACTAATGATAAAGACTTTCCATCTGATGCAAACTATGTTCATACAGACAACAATTATACAACGTCTGAAAAGAATAAGTTAAGTGGTATATCATCTGGGGCGCAAGTAAACAAAATTGAATCTGTTCAGGTTGAAGGTACTGCGCTCACAATTTCAAATAAAACAGTTAATATCACCAAAGAATCATTAGGTCTTGAGAATGTTGATAACACATCTGATTAGGATAAGACAGTTGGGAAAGCAACGATGCTTGAGACCGCTAGGACAATTGATGGCGTTCAGTTTAATGGGACTGCAGATATTATTCATTATGGAACTTGCAGTACGGCAGCCGGGACTAATCCAAAGGTTGTTGATTGTACTGGTTTTACACTTGATACTGGCGCTATCATTTATGTCCGTTTTACAGCTACAAACTCTGTTGCTGTAGCAAGCGTACAATTAAATGTTAATAATACTGGCGCTAAGAATATCAAATATAGAAATAGTAATCTTAGCTCTGCTGGCATTTTAGCTGCAAACAGAATATATTGTTTTGTTTATGACGGAACAAATTATCAAATAGTTGGCGACCTTGATTCAAATAGTACATATACTAATATGAGCCTTGGTAACGGTTACGGCACATGCGCTACTGATGGAGCTACCGCTACAAAGGTTGTTACTCTCTCTGGTTATTCACTCTTAGTAGGCGGTGTCGTTGCTGTGAAATTTACTAATTCAGTTCCAGCGAACGCCACAATGAATATTAATTCAAAGGGTGCTAAAAGTATTTATTATCATGGGTCGGCTATTACTGCAAATATTATTCAAGCTGGTGACATTGCCACATTTATTTATAATGGTACGCAGTATAACCTTATTGCAATAGATAGGGTTGCAAAAGAAACTATCACCGGACTATAGCTGTCTGGTCGTACAATTACTATAACAAAAGGTGATGGTAGCACAAGCACCATCACAACACAAGATACAACGTATGACATCGCCACCTCTTCTGTCGCTGGGTTAGTAAAGTCTGCTACTGGAACTAATCAGGTTGCAGTAAATTCAACGACCGGGGTTATGTCGTTTAGTGCTGTTTAGACTGACACCTTTGTTCAAGGTGTGAACACGCTGATTTTGAATGGTGGAGGGGCTTCTTAATTGGAGCCTCTCCAATATTAAGGAGCTTTAATGGCCGACAATATTATTAATGTGAAACTTCTAGAGGCGTATGATACGGAAGAAAATTGGGCTTAGAAAAACCCAGTTATACTCGCCGGTCAGCTCGCCTTTTCATCTAATAAATATGGTTACTATAAGATTGGTGACGGGGCAAAGAAATGGAGCCAGCTTGACTACCACTTGTTTGATGAAATCAAAAAGATAAAAGAGACTGGCGTATTTTATAAGTCTGAAAATGTGTTGCCAGCCGAAACTATCGATATTGATTCCAGTATTAAGTCTTTTGTAAATTACGATGACTCGTAGGCTTTATATCCAGTTACTGTCGCGCAAGCTGTATATCTTGATCAGGATACCGTCATCACAGACAGGCTCTTGAGTACCATTGATAAATAGAAACTTGAACTCTCGCAGCTCGAATGGTAGGTCAGCGGTTTGTCTGGCACGGATTACCTGAGAATTAAAATCAATAGCAAAGCCAGTTGGATGTTAAGCTTTATTGTTAATATATACTCTGGCAATAACCAACACCGCATTCAAATATCAGGGCGTAACGACGCTGCCTCTAAGACATGGGGTTCTCCGACAGCGCAACTGTTGTCCTCGACATAGCTTTCAAGCGTAGCCGTAACATTTGCAAAAGACGCAGACAATAATTTATCTATTTATTTACCAATTAGTGGAGATAATGGCTCGGCAACAATATCCAATGTTGTTAATGGTGGGACTATTGTAAAGAGTCCATCTTTATTCGCGTTATAGCATATTGAGAGCGAGAATGTTCCAACGCAGGATGTACTTGTGATTGATGCGATTCCTGCAACCGCCAGCTCTATAGGTGTTAGTTTTGGTGGAACTGGAACTAAAACATTCGCCAGTGGAGAGCTGTTAATTGGAGACGGAACGAACTCAATTAAGACAAGAAAAATAAAAGACATCACATCGCGTGGCAATCTTGGTTGGACTTCGAACACAGTGGATACTTTAATACCGACAATAAACACTCTTGCTTATTGGGATGGAAGGTATAACTCCAACTCCTCAAATCTTATCTATTGTTCTAAGGGTGCGTTTGGAGACCTTGCAATCAAGGATTCTCTCAGTAAGGGGGATGTTGGTCTTGGTAATGTCGATAATAAATCTTCTGAGACAATACGCAGCGAAATAACATAGGGCAATGTGACTACAGCTCTCGGATATACTCCGGTCAATAAGGCTGGCGACACTATGAGCGATACTCTCAGAATTTCAAAAGCCAGTGAAACCGGGGTAGAGGTCGCAAATACCGGGAAAAACCACGAGGTTCGTTTTATTGTTGGTGAAAGTGGCAATGGAGGTATCTGGGATGCGACACATACCAAATGGGTTGTATACTCTGATGTTAATGGTAATGCATGGTTGAATGGAACTGCAAATAATGCTGGGGCCTTGGTTAATAAAGTGCTTGACTCAACAACAATTTCAAATACTGCTGGTACATTCTCGTTCTCAGGTGAGGGTGCTCCATGGGAAGGTACCGACTGGGTTGGGTTTCAGGTCGGAAGTACTGTCGATAAATTCCAAATAACAGTTAACAACGGCGTATTAAAATGGCGTCAGAATGATTACGGTGGAACCAATAGCGACGGATGGACTAACTGGGTCGGAGCTGCTTCAGATAGTAGCGTAGTCACACTATCAGGAGCGCAAACAATTAGCGGCGCAAAAACCTTTAGCACTGATATATTCTTCTCTAACACTGGAACTGGCACTAGGCAGATTCGTGGTCAAGTTGGCGACAATGATTATTGGCGGATTGCAGGTGGCGCGACCGCTTCAAACGCTGGATGGATGGAAATTGCAACTGCAGATGACGGCAATGAACCAGTGTATGTAAGACAATATACTGGCGTTTATTCTTCTATAACTAGAACCGCCACTCTGCTTGATGCAAGTGGCAACACCTCATTCCCAGGATCATTAACGACGAACGGAAGTATTAATTCTGTCACCGGGAATGTATACGCCGGAAATGCATAGCAGACAAGTGAGCGTCAGGTTGGTGTAAATAGTGCCGCCGGGATAATATATATGTTTTCTCAAGGAAGCGCAAGCGGATCAAGAGGAATCTGGCTTCCCGCACATGGTAGCGGCGCTGCAAAAGCTGCGCTCTCAGTTGACACAAACAACAACGTAGCTTTTAACGGTGCTCTTAACGGTAACGCCACAAGCGCAACAACATCAACTACTAGAGGTGCGACAGACAACTAGACTAATATCGCAACAACCGCTTTTGTCCACGGTTTGTTGAGATATGGTACTGCCGCTGCTACAACTTCTAACTGCCCTAACGGGTGCTTCTATTTCCAATATTAAGATGAGTATTTATTTAAACAATTAGGGATTAAAAAAGATAAAGGCTGTTTCTGCTAATATTAATAATTAGCTTAAAACCATCAAAGCTGTATATACAAATGTTAATGGTACGATTCATAAAATATGGCCATACTATGCTTTTGATAACGGGACATTTAAAGGTGAGCTTGCTGGTGGTGTAATCACCAACATCGCCGCAGAACCTAATTCTGGAAATTACAGTTGGTATCACCCAGACTACATGAACAACTTGCCTGACAACAACACGCCAAACACAATCACAACTGGTGGACTGTATCGTAATATTGACAACCCGCACGGGGCTCAGGCACCGATTAATACTGTCGGAGAACCATTCGGATTTATAAGCGCAAGTACCATCGACTTTAGCAAGTATTCTAAGGTCAGAATTGCCGGGAAGATCAAATACACTTTTACGGCACTAACTTCAATCAAGCTGTACTTTGACACGAGATTAGTTGTTATGCCTGTTTATAAAAATACATCAGTCAGTGACACAAGCCGGTATATTTACAGGCGCTCAAAGGTAATTGAAAAAAATGTGGCTAGCTGGTGGGATGTAAAGATAAACGAAGGACAGACATTAAATTCTGGTGACCTGCCGTTTGACGAGACCTTTGACATATCCGGGTGGACAACCACGGACAACATTGCAATTCTTTTCGACCCCGACCCCGGCACATCCGGGTCGTACACTGATTTTAAACGGGAAAAACTGGATATGTCAATTAGTATTATAGAGTTTTCATAATAGCGAGGAACAATGGTTAATATATATGGTTCTGGAGGAGGCGGTATATCATCTGATGATGTAACCGCCTCCAGTGCAGATGTGTTAAATACTGTTTAGACAATCACAACTGACTCTGGCGATGAGCTAAAAAAGGGAACAATGGAAGACATTGTATCTAGTGAAAAATATAAAAGCAAACGTGTCGCTTAGAATACATTATATCTTGGTATAACGCCGGGTGCGCATATAACTAATACCTCGAAAGGATATCCAGAGGTATATATACCGTTATCAGATTTACGAGATGCTATTGGATATACGGATTCATCGAAGGTATTAAAAGGTACAACTATTGCTGGGCTTCAAGGCACAATGACAAATAATGGAAGCGTATAGAAAACTGTTGCTGTTGGATAGTCATATACAATCCCAAAAGGTTTTCATGATGGCACTGGAAAAGTTTCTGTAGATAAATCATATTCATCTAAGAGCGGATTTACATACACGCCTTCCAAGCCTACAACCAATACAACAATCCAAGCATCTGGTGTTTATATGACTGGTAATATTATTCTTAAAGGTGATTCAAATCTTAAACCAGAGAATATTAAAAAGGGTGTAACAATTTTTGGAGTAACTGGAACATATGAATTTGAGTGGTAATGTATAATGGTTAAAATAAATTGTATGGGTGGTGGTGGATATTTTTCTGACGATGTGAGTGCAAAAAAATCTCAGGTTGTCAAGGGGTATTCCACAATTACCAGCGATTAGAATGACGAAATTATTGAAGGAACGATGACTGATGTTGCAAGCGATGACCGCAATGCTGGCAGGTATATTGCAGATAGTAGTTTGAGACTTGGAATGACAAATGGTGCCCATCGTACAAAAAATTCTACATCAGGGTATCCAGAGGTTTCAATTCCATTATCAGATGTCGCTAGTACCATTGGTGCTACGGATGCATCTAAAATATTAAAAGGGACTACAATTTCAGGTGTTGCTGGCACTATGCCGAACAATGGTGCATGGAGCGGAGAACTTGGGCTTTCTGGTTCTATCACAATTCCAAAAGGATACCATAGTGGTAGTGGAAAAATCACGAGACCATATACTGCTTTTTCTGGCGGTGTATATACACCCGAAGCGTAGGATCAGACAATTATAACAAAGAATAAAGCTATTACTGGAAACATTACATGCTTAGGCAGTGCAGACCTTATTGCTAAAAATATTAGACATGATGTTTAGATATTTGGTGTCACTGGTACATGTAAACCATCTGCCTATAGTGCATATAATGGTTCTAGTTTTAAAGGAGCCTTGCGTGACGGTATTATAAACGCACCTAGAAATTTACCGTTTTACACAGGACAATGGGGAGATGGTATAGATGATAGATGGCCAAATGGTGCAAACTGGGGTAGTGCTACTGATATGGGACAAAAAGTAACAAGTGGGACTTTATCAGCAACAAATCCGAGTCAACCATTTGGTGATAACTACCATTATGGCCCGTTCTTTGTATCAGTAAATACTGTAGATTTTACAAAGGTTTCAAAGATACGGGTAACTGGAAGTTTTACAGCAGAGATAATGGCTGATATAAATGGTGGACATGCATTTATAGACATGAAAATGAGACTTGGTGAATATACAAAGAGTAATAGTGCATATACTATGGTTGTGGTAACATCATATCAATCTACCGATGACATTGAAAGTAGGAGCTATGGCGAGTCTACATCTTGGTATACAGGAACAGTTAATTATGATTTTACGTTTGATGTTTCTTCGTGGACAGAAACATAGGGCATACTAGGACTCTTTGTAAACAATAACTGGTATGATACTGGTGGTGGAGGAGGTCGTTACAGAATGCAAACCATCAAGATTAATACCATTCAATTCCAACCATAAGGAGGTAAGCATATGTAGAACAATATACCTGTGCAGAGATATCCTCCGAATTGAGGTATCCTGCACAGTAATAAGATATGCGCAGTCTTATTGCTAAATTCTAACTGTTGTAATCTAGATTGCAAATGTAACTATTTCACTAAAACAAAAAAGAATGAGGTAAATGATTATGAACGAAAACGTTGATTACGGTATGTAGGGCAGCACGATGTGGTTTCTTGCTTTAATGCTTCTTCTGTTCGGCGGCGGTTTCGGAGGCGGCTTCGGTGGCGGACGGCCTATGCCTAACTACGCTACTCAGGAACAGGTGCAGGCAGGCTTTGATAATCAAAGCATCTAGAACCAGCTTCAGCAGATTGCCATATCTTCTGCTAATAATAACTACCAGACTGCCCTTCTTCTTAATCAGCAGACGAATCAGCTTGAACAGCAGAACAACACAAATCTTGTGAATGCTATTCAGGGATTTAATTCTGTTAATCAAACTATTCAGAATCAAACCAATGTTCTTCAGAGTCAACTTCAGCAACTCGGTGCGCAACTTAACGAGTGCTGCTGCTCTATTAAGACACAGATGCTTCAGGATCGTCTTGCAGATCGTGATATTCAACTTGCAACTGCAAGAAATGAAATCAGCAACTATAATCAGAGTCAATACCTTCTTGGACAGATGGGACGCTTTGTTGCATGGTCTGGCAGCGGTTCTGCTGCGGTTACTGCTAACGGCTGATACGCTTTTTGTTCCTTTCACAATGGGGCTCCTTATGGAGCCCCTATTTTTTAAAAGAGAATTATTATGGATGATAATAAACATAAGATACAATATACTAAAATAATTATTATGATGGTGGTGATATGGTCAATGTTTATAGTGACTGTATCATATATTTTGTAGGCATCCGACCATGAATTACATGAGGCGTTAAGTATTCGTGTTGTTGAGTTAATCATAATTGCAATTGTCGTTTACTGTATAAAAGCATTTTTGGAAAATCGGGCAAAGCGATAAGGATGGTAACATATGACAAAACTGGAAATGATTGATCAGGTTGTCGCATATATGAAACTTGATGATGGGTACTTGGAAAAGGCAACGCCTAACTTAAAATATCTTTATACAAAATCTTAGAACGCTGGTTATAAAAACTATACAAAGTATTGGGATATTATTTATAAGGCGACAGGATTGAATTATCAGGGTGGAGCTTGGTGTATGGGAAGTATATTTGCTATCCACATAGAAACACTTGGGCTTCATACAGCACAACAACTTTTTTACCAAAAAGCTGCAATCAATTGTCAATTAACATATGAGATATTCCGTGAGCATGACCGTGTTTATAATACACCAGAAGTTGGTGACATGATTGTATTTTGGAATGGCAAAAAAATGCATCATGTCGAATATGTATTTAGAATAAGCGGTGATAAATTTTGGACATGGGGCGGTAACACCACATCTGATTCCAGTATTGTCGTTGATAATGGTGGCGCTGCTCGGTATGGTAAGGAATATTCAATTAAGGCTTGTAAGAAAGCTGGACATAAATTTCTACGTATTGATTATGAATCTGTAGCCACAGAGAGTTATAAAACAAAACTTTGCAGTGGAACTTTAACTATTATTTCAGAATTAAACTGTAGGGCGTCTGCTCCAAATGGAAATATTAAAAAGCGATATCATGTTGGAGATATAGTCGATGTTAATCGTTATACCTTTTGCGGTGGTGCGTATTGGTTTAAAACAAATAGTGGGTGGATTTCCGGGAATTACATTACTGGATGGGTTAAAGATGAATCGACTGATATTCATAATCAATGGTGGTATTTAACTGGAAGTAAGAAATCAGAATCAGCATACGGAATCAATCAGATATTAGATATAGATGGTGTTCCATATATATTTAAACAGAATGGATATGCGCTTCAGGATGAGTGGTATGAATATAATCACTCATGGTATTATGCTGATGAGAATTGTAAATTAATTAAGAGTGATTGGTTAAAGTATAATAATCATTCCTATTATTTTGACTCAAATGGAAAAATGGTGACCGATGCTTTTGTTAAAGCTAAGAACGCCGACACTTATTATTATGTTAAAGATGATGGCGTTTGGGATGGCAACATCTACCAAGAGCCTAATGGGAGGATTATACAATAATGGAACAGTTGGAACAGGTTTTTCAGATTGATGTACATCGTTTTTTGGTTGAATTATTTTTAATTGCGATTGTATTTTTAAGTGTTGATGATCTTTATAATAAGCTTAAGTCTCGGCTTGGAATTGTAACTAAATAGGATCTGGAAAAAGAAGAAAAGTATAATGAGCTTAAGCGTCATAGTTAGGAGTTAAATGATATTCGTGCAGAGCTTGTTGTAGTTCGTGAAGAATCTGAAAAATCTGATGCCGATTTTAGGGATTAGTTAAAAGGAATCAACGATAAAATTAATGTGCTTTCAAGAATGCTTGTCGAGATGCAAGAGAATGAGGATAGGTCAAAACGACATGAGCTACATGATAGGATTGCGCAATTATATCGTTATTATCATGAACGTTATATCAACAACGTTCCAGATGGTATTTGGACACAGATGGAAAAAGAAGCTTTTGATGGATTGATATTGGATTATGAGGCTCATGGTGGCAAAAACTCTTTTGTACACACAACATGTCAACCAGAGAGTGCCTTATGGTCTATTAAAGGGGAATGATTGTTGGTTGAAGAATGGGAAAATATAATTACTGGTGCGATTGTATTTGCTGAAAAATAGAACTTTGGGTCTGATGATGGATATCGTGTCTATACAAGCAAGGACTCTGATTATCTATGGTATAGCAAATAGTTGTTTGAAAGTTGGTATAAAAAGGAACAAGTAAAATGATAAAATATCATGTTGTAAATTTAAATGAAAGGAATGATGTTGCTATGGATTTTATTGAATTTCTTGTTAAGGCGATTAACGAAGAAGCCAGCGATGCCGGGAAGTATATGCAATGGGCTGGAGCATGTTAGGATAAGATATGCAAAGATACGTTAAACGAAATCGGAAATCAGGAACTTACACATCAAAAGAAACTCATTGATTTACTGGCAACTCTAGCAAAGAAGGGGGTTGATAAGGAGTGAACGAATTCAATCCGTATGGTATGAGTTACGCACCGCAACCATTATATCAACAGCAACCGCCACAGGTAAAGATATTTAATGTGAATGGGAGAACTGGCGCTGAAGCTTTTAAGCTCGGCCCAGACTCTTCCATTTTTTTGCTTGATAGCAAAGACCCGGTTATATGGATGGTTACGACTGATAGTGCCGCAACTAAAACAATTACAAGAATCAAAGCCGTTATCGAGGATGAGCCATCACCTGTCGACCAGGCAAAGGAGTTTGCAGAGGATAGGCTAAAAGGCGTTAACGAGAAACTTGATAGTGTAATTGGAAGGCTTGACGACCTTGAGCGTCGGTTCAATTCGTGGGAGGCTTAATATGAATCTACAGGAATTGGCTCTACAGAATACGCAACAGATGCAAAACATTACATCTCTTATTAGTACCGTCAAATCATCGCAGAACCCTGAAGCTATGGTGAATCAAATGATTTCGTCCAATCCACTTGCGAGACAAGCTCAACAAATTGCCTAGCAATATGGTGGATTTGAACAGGCTGCAAGGGCTATTGCGCAACAGAGAGGCATCGATATCAATGCGGTGCTTAAACAACTTGGAGGGCGATAATGCCAGAATTAAAATATAAACTTGGTCTCATACCGTAGCCATACGATTCAAGGGATTACGAATTTAAATCGCTGGTTCCGCTTGGCGCGATTTAGATACCAGATCATTATGAATCAAAGCGTCCGCCAATTTTTAATCAAGGCGAGACGTATATGTGTACAGCCTGTGCATATGCGAGCCTGAGATATATTCAGGAGCTAGAGCAGTCCGGTAACACCGAGCAGTTTAGCCCGATGTTTCAATATGCCAATAGACCAGACGAAGAAAATTTCGAAGGAATGTATCTGAGAAGCGTTTGCTCTAGCGGTCGCGATGGTTCAATATTATACCGCGAGCTTCCCGGGTTTGATACTCTTCCATCTTGTAAGTCAAAGCTGAATGCCAACAAACAGAAATATATGGAGCTTGCACATCCATTCAGGATATCCACATATTATGTATGTAAATCGAGACAAGAAATCCAAGCGGCCATTATGAATACTGGCGGCGTTTTAATTGGAATCTATGTTTATGATTCCTTCGCTAATGTTGGAAAAGATGGGATTGTCAGATACGACAAAAACAAGGACACGCATAACTATGGAGCACACGCCCAGCTGCTCATCGGATGGAAGCACATCGGAAATACATTATATTGGATTTCTGTGAATTCCTGGGGTGAGAAGTGGGGAGACAAAGGTATCTGCTATCTTCCAGAGTCATACCCATGGTGTGACAACGCATATGCTGTTCTTGATTCAGTCCGCGAAACGACAATCAAGGACTACATGGCGAAGCACTATGCGAGCCCTATGGGTTCTAGTTTCAGTGATAGCGCGGCCTATGCAAAAGCTAAGAAGCTTTTCTGGGGCGGGTTAAACTCTTATACGCCGAGCGGCAAGAGCCTGTTTGTCAAGGCCGGTAAGTTTGGAAAGATTCCTCACGTTGGAGACAGAGTATATTTTTATACGTCATCTCTTGGTCGGGTATCCCATGTTGGTCTTGTGGTCGAGGTTAAAAAGTCCGGCTCTGTATATACGATAAGGGTTGCCGAAGGTAACACCTCTTCTACCGCAGAGTTCGAGCGCAATGGCGGTGTGTTCGCAATAAAGAAGTATAGCTTCACGCTTAATCAGGTCGGTGGCAAGAATCGAATCAATGGGTTTGGAACGCCGAACTTTGGTAACGACACTTGTAGCGCAGAAGAACTGCTTGCTGTTGAGCTTGCAGAAATTGGCTACGTCGAAAAGGCGAGTAACTCTAAGCTTGGAGATATTGAACGCAACGCTACTGAAGCCGAAAAGAAGGCAAACCCAGGCTCAAACAATTATACAAAATACGGAAAGTTCTACGGGATTATCGATGGACAATGGTGCGAAATGTCCCAGGCGTGGTGTGGGTATATTGCCTGTAAGAATCATGATTCTAGGAATGGCTGGGTCAAAGAAGGTGAGAACTGGTACTACTTCAAGAATGGATCTAAGGTCAAGGATAAGTGGTTGATGCTGGATGGCCGTTGGTATGTTTTCATCGGAGATGGCAGAGCCGTCCAAAACAATTGGTTCCAATCTAATGGTAGCTGGTATTACCTTGGGTCGGACTGCGCTATGCTTGAAAATCAATGGCTCAAATACAAAGATAAATGGTATTATCTTGCACCAGGTTCAGGCAACATGGTTACTAATTCCTATGTAAGAGACAAGAACGGCTATTGCTATTGTGATAAAGATGGTATTTGGGATGGTAAGTATGTGAAGACTGTTCCGTCTGGTTACGAGATTGTTTAAGAGAGGCAAATATTATGAATAATTTAATTGAGAATTGGTATTTGATTGTTACTGCGCTGTGCATTGTTGCTATTTTTGTCCTTTACGCTAAGACCTTTTTCGCGAAGCCGTCGGCAGAGCAGCTTGAACAGATTAGAAAGTGGCTGCTGATTGCGGTGATTAAGTGCGAGGCAAGTCTTGGAAGTAAGACAGGTAGACTTAAGCTTTCAATGTGCTACGACATGTTTATCAAATCGATGCCTGCACTGGCTGCTATCGTGCCGTTTGATACGTTTACTCGCCTCGTAGACGAGGCTTTAGACGAGATGAAGGAAATCCTTGCAGACCATCCTGAAGTCCTGGAGAAAGTCGCTAAATAATCATGGCCGTTTAAATGGCGGCCATTAAAAAATAGGAACCTGGTGAATATTAATGATTGATACAACAAATGAGGCAACAAGGGATATACGCGACATTGTTTCCATTCCGCCGAAAAAGATCAATCGGACTACAAATGAATATGTCAGAGAGATTCGAGATACGCTCTCTGGCGGGGGCAGCAGTTCCCCAGAAACGACAACGCCATTATCCGGGATATATTATGGCACCTCGTCATCTTGGAATGAAAAGGCCAGTTTGATAAGTCAGGCTGGCCATATTTATATTTACTCCGATTACCAAAGCACGACAGTGAACGGCGAGACATATAATATTCCGGCCATTAAGATTGGCGATGGAAGCAGCTATTTAATCGATCTTCCGTTTGTTTCTGGAGGTTCATCTTCCCCATCTTCTCCGTCATCGACGAATGTTATTTCGCATACGACTGCCGAGTGGAACGCAAACCCATTGCTTGTATCTTCGAATGGTACTATTTATGTGTACACCGACCATACAACACTTGATAATGGTGTAAATGTTCCTGCCATTAAAGTTGGGGACGGCTCCGCATATGTTGTTGACCTGCCGTTCATCGGAGGTTCTTCGAATGATTTTGAATAGCATGTAAAAAACCTAGGAATACACGTTGCTGATGACGACAGGGAATTATGGGATAACAAGTGGAGCGGATATATTGACGATGATGACCACGAGAATCTGGTCTTCACGACCGAACTAGTTTAAGGAGACATAAATGGCTGATATTTCTAAAATCACACTACCTAGTGGATAGGTATATAACATTAAGGATGCTCAGGCAAGAGAAAGCATTGAGACGATTAAGGTTGGTATTACCGGTGGACTGCATTATCTTGGTGCTACCACAACAGCCCTTGCTGACGGGGACAATACAAACCCAATTACCATTGGCGGCAAAGAAGTTACCGCAGAATCTGGAGATATTGTTATTTACGGTCAGCTTGAGTTCATCTATAGCGACGTTGATAACAGGTGGCATGAGTTCGGTTCAACCGGTTCGTTAAAGGCGCTTGCATTTAAAGACAGCGCTTCTGGCAGCTATAAACCGGCTGGTACTGTATCCAAGCCGACCTTTACCGGTTCAAGCAGCGATGTAAGCATCACTGCAACCGCAAGCGCTTCAGGGAACTATACTCCTGCCGGTACGGTTTCTCAGCCAACATTTACTGGTAAGGAGATTGAATCAACCGGGAAGTTTGTTCCTGACGGCTCTGTGAGTGTTACGACAAAGAGTACGACAAACAAGACGGCGACTGTAAGCGCTGCAAGCAGCGGCACTGCGACCTATACCCCAGCCGGTACGGTCTCTACGCCAACGATTACCGTCACGCCAAGCACAACGACTGTTAACTCTATTACTAATGTTGGAACTCTTCCATCTCTTGCTGCAACCGTGCTTGATGAAAATCTTACGTTAACCTGGGATGCCGGGACTCTTCCGACTAAGGGAGAAAACACGACTGTCGCTACCGGAATTGAATCTGCGATATCTTCTCAGCCGACTTTCTCTGGAACTGGAGCGAGGCTTGTGACTGGCAACATTGAAGTTCCGAATGCCTATGACGCATCGTTTAGCGGAATTGAGGGAAATGTGACTGTGAGCGGAACAACCGATGGAACCGTTTCTCAACCAACCTTCTCTGGAACAAAGGTTCAGATTGCAGGCACGACCACGGCAAAAGGTACTGTCACGCAGCCGACATTCAATGGTACCGACGCAACGATTACTGTCGAGTAACCGTATTTAAGAAGGGGGTGAAATAATGGCGGATATTTCCAAAATCACTCTGCTAAATGGAGATATATACAATTTAAAAGACAGTAGCGGACGAACTCTGATTAACAATATTGATAATAGGGTGACTGTCATAGAAACAAAATTAAATAACCTTGTGGTACAAGATGCACAAACCGGCGTTCTGACCATTGGCGGAGACAGCTGAAATGTCTAAGAATATTAGCTTACTTGGTTAGGATTACGCAAATGTTCCGGGCGTCAGGCTGCCTCAAACCAATGGTGGTATGGCTTATTTTGCAGACGTTACCAGTACTACCGCCACGGCATCGGACGTAGTAACAGGTAAGGTGTTTTTCGGGGCAGATGGTGCCGAGCAGACTGGAACGGCCCCAAACGATTTCGTTATCGCTATTAAGCTGAGCACTTCAAGCGGTAATTATGAACCTTATGAGTGTACATTCGAGACAGCGTTGGCGGCATATAATGCGGGGAAACACATTGCATTTGTGCTCGAGACCACAGGAGATCCAGTACCATGCGCTGGCGCGTACTATCCAAGCTATAATGCTTTCGGGTACGGAATTCGCATAGATACCAGTGGTTCTAACTGGACTGGCGTGGGAGAAGAGAAGTATATGTGGACAAGCGCCGGGGTTACAAGGGTTGCTACCTCTGATTATTACTCAACTTCTAATGCTACCGCCACTCCCGAAGATGTTGTATCGGGCAAAGTCTTTTACAACGCTGACGGCTATCATGTTGGTACTGGTGCGAATGACTTTATCATTACACTGACGAAAAATGCGTCTACGGGGATATGGGAGCCTGACTGCACTTACGCACAAGCCGTGGCGGCATACTCTGCCGGGGATGATGTGACCTTTAATGCCGAGGGATATGCTGTCACAGCAAATTATGACGAGTTTAGCGGCATCTTCTACAGTGTGTATGAGTATTTTTCGGACGGGTACAATGTCGGCTATCGAGTCCCTGAGTTTTTGTGGACTGAGAGTAGAGTTACGGAGCAGTATACCGAAACGGCATATCTTACCGGACAAGCGAACGCTACCCCGGCAGATGTCGCATCCGGGAAGAAGTTTTTTAATGCAAACGGTTATCAGGTTGGTACTGCGGCTACTGGCGGCGGCTCTGCAATCACTGTCACCGATGAAACCGACGAACATGGCGGCACAATCAGAACCATTACTGCTGTTGATCTGACCGGCGATACGGTAAGCCCTTCTACACTCCTCAAAGGATATACAGCGCATGATTCCAAGGGTAATCCGATAACCGGTACGGCTACAGGTGGCAGTTCGACACTGGTAGAAAAAACGATTACCGCCAACGGAACATATAATGCGTCATCTGACAATGCCGACGGATATTCTAAGGTTACGGTGAATGTTCCAGAACCTTCTCTGCAGATAAAAACCAAAACCTACACCCCGACTGAATCGCAGCAAACAACAACTGTCGGCCCAGACAGTGGTTATGACGGGTTGGGTAAGGTCAACATCACAATAGACGCCATATCCTCTACATATGTCGGTACTGGCGTTACTCGACAAGCGGCTAAAACAATTACACCAACAAAGTCATCTCAGACTGCGGTTGCATCAGGTGTCTATACGACTGGTGCTATCACGGTAGCGGCGATCCCGGCTCAGTACATTACGACAACAGATGCCACAGCCACAGCGGCTCAGATTAACAGCGGTGCGACTGCTTATGTCAACGGCGTAAAGGTGACTGGCACACAGGTGATACAGCACTACTATACCGGCTCTTCTGACCCGTCTTCTTCGACTGGCTCTGACGGCGATATTTACCTGAAGGTGGTGACGTAATGCCGACAGCAAGACTTACTCCGTCAACATACTATCTGTCCAGTTCATCGTATTTGTCTGTTACTAATGCGGACAATATGTACGATAACACTGACAGCGACACATACGGACAGGTATACAATAGCCGTACATCTACCACATCGTATTATATCTATCTGCGTGGATTTGATTTCGACACCATCCCGGCGGCGGCAGTGGTCAGCAGTTTTACAGTCTTGCTTAAAGCACGGCAGTCGGGCGTATCCACATCGACAAGCTATCAGCCGTACCTCGCTAACGGCACATCAGCCATTAACGGTTCTTGTACGCCAATCACCACAACAGCGGCGGTGCATGAGTTTACTGGCGTATCCGCAAACTGGGATACCCTCAAAGGATACGGGTCTAATTTCGGCATCAGAATCAACTGCCGCAGAGCGTCAAGAAACACGGCGGCATATATGTATATTTACGGTGCTGAGATTGAGGTTACTTATACAGTACCTGATCCCCGCACTGTCACTACAACACTTACTGGTGACGGCACAATCAGTCCGAGCGGCACTCAGACTATGTACGATGGTGATGAGTACGAACTGACCATTACGCCAACAGACAAGAGCGCAACTGTTACTGTTACTAAAAACGGAACGGATGTAACTTCTGAACTGGTGGCACATGGAGCAGGGGCAACGGTATCGCTCGTACCCGATGATGTAACTACAAGCGGTATTCAAAGCGGTTCAAGCTATGCCGAATACGCTGTCGGGCATAGTGCGGAAAGTCCATCGTCAAGCGGCTCTTCGTCCAATATGTATGCCTCTAATTACTCTACTGGGTATGCGGCATATAGCTTCGACTTCTCTGCTATACCGAGCAACGCCACAATCGACTCTGTTGAAGTTAGATGCTACGGGCATAGAGAGTCAAGTACCATCTCTTCAACATACGTATCGCAGTGCGTCTTGTATAGTGGCAGCACAGCTATCAGTGACGAGGTAGACTTTCCGAGTACATCAAACAGTTTGATTACGCTTACACCGTCAGATACGGTTACAAGGTCGCAACTGGACAACTTCACAGTCAGACACTACGTCGGATATTACGGCGGTCTCGTGCTTGGAATTACTGTTGAGGTTACATACTCAACTGGTAGCGGTATAGATCACTACACTTACACCACTACCGTAAGTGGAAACACGACCATAGCTGTCACTATCGGCGGCGCAGTGCAAACAGATACGCTCTACGTCAAAAACAGCGGAGCTTGGGTGGCCGTGAGCAAGGCGTTTAAAAAGGTCAATGGCGCATGGACAGAGATTAGTGTTAGCACAGCATTTGACACCAACACTAAATACGTCAGGGGGAATTAAATGGCAATTTCAAAAGTTATATTAAACGGCGAGACACAGATGGACGTGACCGGGAAAACCGTTACTGCGGGGTCTATGCTGTCCGGGACTACTGCCTTGAAAAATGACGGCACGGACATCACCGGGACTATCGCAAGCAAGACATCGGCTGACCTTACGGCAAGCGGGGCAACCGTGACCGCTCCCGCCGGGTATTATGCATCGGCGGCGAGTAAGTCGGTGGCAAGCGGGTCTGCGGGGACTCCGACTGCAACCAAGGGGACGGTAACGAACCACAGCGTCAGCGTTACTCCGTCTGTAACCAATACCACTGGTTATATTACAGGCGGCACAAAGACCGGGACAGCGGTGACCGTCAGCGCATCGGAACTGGTCAGCGGTACGAAAACCATTTCCGCATCAGGCACAACCGATGTGACGAACTACGAATCTGTGTCCGTTGCATCCGGGTCAGCAAAAACACCCAACACCACCATCACGGCAAATCCCACGGTCAGCGTTAATTCAAGCGGTCTTATCACGGCATCTGTCTCTAAGACCCAGTCCGTGACCCCGTCAGTATCTGCCGGGTATGTGTCAAGCGGGACGGCTGGGACTATCACCGTCAGCGGCAGTGGCACGAATCAGCTGACCACTCAGGCGGCTCAGACTATCCATCCGTCCACAACTGATCAAACGATAGCAAGCGGCAAGTATCTGACCGGGGCGCAGACTGTCAAGGCTGTTACTACTACAAACCTTACCGCCGAAAACATCGTGCAAGGTGTGACCGTCAAAATCGGCGACAGCACGGATGATGATTGCGTGGCATCTGTGACAGGGACGGCTGAAACTGGCGGGGATGATTTTATCATTACCCTGACCAAAAATGCGTCTACGGGGATATGGGAGCCTGACTGCACTTTTGCCGAAGCACAGGCGGCTTATGACGGTGGAAAAAATGTAGCGTTTGAAGCGTCCCTTGACGGGTTGCCGCTCCCGTGCGGAGAAGATTCTCGCACAAGCTATAACATCAAATATTTCGTTTTTGAACTCGTAGTGACCAGTAATGGTGCTGTGTTTAACTATTTTGATTATACATGGAATAGCTATGGGATTAACGCACAAAATCCATACCCATATTATGATACTAGTTCTGCCACAGCCACTCCCGCAGATGTCGCCAGTGGCAAGGTCTTTTACAACGCTGATGGCTATCAGGTAGGAATCAGTACTTATTCGGATGATCTTAAGGCATTAATTACTCATCCATCAAGTTATACTTTTACATTCCCGGATGATATAACCACAATAGCCCCATATGCGTTTTTTATGTGGGACTATGTGAACATCACAAGTATTCCTGATAGTATCACAAGCATCGGTCAAAATGCATTTGGTAGTTGTCGGGGTTTTAAAGCACCAAATCTTCCAAGCGGTATAACAAGAATAGAACCTAGTACATTTACAAATTGCCTTTCGTTAGAGTTAACTTCACTTCCAAGCGGAATAACATATATAGGTTCTAGTGCTTTCCAAGGAGATACTAAATTAAAGCTTTCATCACTTCCAGATGGAGTAACAACTATTGGCGGTAGTGCTTTTTCTGGTTGTGACAATATTACTATATCGTCTTTGCCAAGCAGTTTAACAACACTCGGCAGCAGTGCGTTTCAAAGTTGCGAACTGATTACAGTATCTGCTGTGCCATCAGGTGTGACAAGAATTGAATCTAGTGTTTTTCGTGGCTGTGAAAGTATACAAACAATAACGCTTCATGATGGGGTGAATTATATTGGTGCAAACGCTTTTACTGACTGTATATCGCTTACATCTGTTTATTGCAGTGGCATAGTTACTACGCTCACTACGGCTGCATTCACATCTAGCACGAATACAAAACCGTCAGCATTACGAACAGCTCAATTTCCTAATATGGCAATTTCGTCTTTATCATCTGCGTTTGGGAATACTACCGCTACGCATGCTTGTACCGTGCTAGAACTCGTGGATATTGGCAATACATCAGCGATTGCAGCGAATGCATTTGCAAACTGCAACAAACTGCAAACCCTTATCCTCAGAAAAACAGGAAGCATCTGTACCCTGTCCAACGTGTCAGCTTTCCTTAATACTCCGATGCGTGGCTACAACAGCCTATCGGGTACAATCTATGTCCCGTCTGCTCTGATTAGTACCTATCAGACGGCAACTAACTGGAGTACCATCTACGGCGAGGGTCATGTCACTTTTGCGGCAATCGAAGGTAGTCAGTACGAACTGTAATTGCTGTCGCACACTATTCGTTCGCGCAATCTATAACAGATATGGTGAAATAAATAATGAGTAAAACAAAAAGACTTCAGTCTAAAATAGTTATACCTACTGATAACGAACAGACTATAGTTCCAGACAATTAGTTTGATGGATTATAGGATGTCGTAATCAAGGCTATACCAAATGAATATATTATTCCAACCGGGGAGATTTAGATTACATCAAATGGTGCAACCAATATATCTAAATATGAGTTTGTAAATATTGATGTTAAGCCAAGTCTACAAGAAAAGACCGCCGTGCTGTCAAAAGCAACGTAGGTTGTAAAGCCCGACGTTGGATATTATGGACTTGCAAAAGTAGATATTCCCGCAATTCCTAACGATTATATTATCCCGACTGGTGATTTGAGTATTAACACAAACGGAACTAAAGATGTTAAAGGTTATGCATCTGTTACCGTCAATGTTCTTCCGACGCTTCAACAAAAAACGGTCACACCATCTAATAAACCGATTGTTGTCGAGGCTGACTATGATTACAACGGTCTTCTATCTGTGACTGTTGACGCAATTCCAGACGAATATATTGTTCCGTCTGGCGAAATAAGAATTAACGAAAATGGGAAGACGGATGTCAGCAAACTCTCGTCGGTCATAGTTGACGTTAAACCGGCACTTCAGTCAAAAGCCGTCGTCCCGTCAGCTGCACCACAAATCGTTGTGGCCGATACGAATTATGACGGAATGTCTTTGGTTAATGTCGCTGCCATACCGGATAAATACATCGTTCCTGAAGGGGCGAAAAATATAACTGCAAATGGCACGGTTGATGTCACAGCGTATAGTACAGTTAATGTTGATGTTACTCCTAGCCTTCAGTCAAAAGAAGTCACGCCAACAAAAGAAAGACAAGTTGTCAAAGCAGACTCTTTGCATGACGGTCTTTCTGAGGTTGCTGTAAGTCCAATCCCGGATATATATATTATACCATTTGGAAGCTCTGCGATTACAAAGAATGGCACCGTTGATGTGACTACGTTATCTTCTGTGGTTGTTGATGTAGAGCCTGAGCTTCAATCAAAAACAGTAATGCCGACATCTTCTCCACAGGTAGTTAAGGCTGACGATACATTTGACGGGCTTGCGTCTGTAAGAGTCGAAGCAATACCGAGCAAATATATTATCCCATCTGGTGTGGTAGCTGTCTCCTCAAATGGAGAAGTTGATGTTTCAAAATACTCCAAGGCTGTGGTTAACATTCAGCCCGAGCTGCAGGCAATCGATGTTGTTCCGACTAAATCTAAGCAAACTGTAAAGCCAGACTTTGACCACTATGGTTTGAGCGAGGTAACAGTGGATGCTATTCCAGAGCAATATATTATTACCGATGACGCCGATGCGGTTGCAAGTGAAATTGTATCTGGAAAGACTGCGTATGTTAACGGCAAGAAGGTCGTAGGGGAACTTGAGACGTAGCATTGCTTTACCGGATCAATGGCTCCATCAGATTCGTTAGGAAAAAATGGGGATATCTATATAAGAATAGGGAGTTAATAAATGGCTATAGTTAAATTAATTCCGAGTACATATTCTTTTAGTGATACACATCTTGATATTACAGATGTTGAAAACATGTATTCTGATGTTAGCAGTGATACATTCGCAACGGTAATAAACAAATAGAACAGCACTGCATCGTGTTATCTCTATATCGGCGGCTTCAACTTTTCAGCGGTTCCGAGTAATGCCATTGTACGGTCTTATACTGTTAAGCTGAAAGTTGCGGAAAGCGGAGTCAGTACATCTTCGTCTTATGCACCACGGCTTGTTGGGATAGACTCAATCTGTCAGCCGCTACGTTCTAGCACACGTATATTAGTGTTCGACTGCAAGAGCGATTGGGAAACAATAAGCAGTAGTGATTTTAAGATTGAAATTAACTGTCGCAAACTCAGCAAAAATAACCCAGGGTTTGTATATGTCTATGGCGCTGAAATCGAGGTCGATTACACGACTTCTATTACATCCGCTATTACTACATCGGTAGTCGGTCGTGGCTCAATTTCCCCAAATGGAGTTCGCGAGCTACAGAATGGTAGCGCAGATACACTAACAATAGCTCCTGATCGTACCGGAGATAAAATATATATTACCAAGAATGGCGCTGACGTTTCCGGTCATCTCATACCACATGGCAAGACCTATGTTTTAAGTGCCGTGCTTGGTAACTGCAAGATAACGTCCGGTAGCTTTGGTGCTTCAGACGCGGTATATTTTACCGGTATAGTTGGTCATGGTGTTGGTGCTACAAGGACAATAAGCAATTATCGTTCTAACGGTTCTAGTGCGGTCTTTGAATATGATATGTCATTCAGCGGGATACCAAGTAATGCTACGGTCGAACGGGTATACTGTAAGGTAAATGGTCATGCAGAAAACGCTTCATCTTCGTGCATGTCTGTTCAATTAAAGTCTGGCTCAACATATTTATCTAAAAGAATAGACTTTAAGACAACTGGAACAAACAACAATGTCGTTACCCTATAGGCAAAGCCAACGATTAAGCAGCTCGAAAGCATGGTACTGGAATGCGAGGTTGGTTCTTATGGCGGCGCTATCAATGGTGCGACCTGCTATGTCGAATACTCGATAAATGAAGGCAAACCAAGCTATTACACATATACCTACATAGTCAATGGTAATGCTGATATCGCCGTAACCATTGAACCGGTTATTAACAACAGCGTTAGCGTCAAACTGAATAGCACCTGGATTGAGGCTTCAGAGGTATACAAGAAAGTGAATGATGTATGGGTAAGATGCAACGACCTTACCGCAGCATTTGATCCAGATACGAATTACGTCAATGTAAATGTATAAGATGTGTTAAGGGAGTGTATCCAACTATGGACGCACTCCCTATTTTTTTACTATACACTATTAACCTGTTTGGTTCCAATGATATATACTGTTTTACAATATGGGCATTTTACAATCGAATCAGAATATTTCTGCTGAATCTTTGCTCCGCAATTCTTGCAGCTCAATTCTATAAATTCAAATTTGCGCCCCTCTAAATCTTTAATCCAATCTTCAAGCATATTAATCTTTTGATTTAATGAATAACCAGTATTGGTGCTTAAAGCATAATCCGTGTTACATTCTACCCTAAGTGGATTATATGTATCGCATGTACCAAAGTTACACGGATTATCAAGAGTTGATTGTTTTACTGTCATTATCATACTTACAGGAACTTCCTCCTTCCTGTGTTACCTTTATGTTACCTAGTTAAAAAACAAAGTATTTATGCGGTGTCATAAGCCTTACTTGTTCCGTGAGGCCGCAGGTTCGAATCCTGTCGCCCCGATCTTTTCAGTAAAATCAAGGGTTTCAATCAGGTAGTGAAACACATGTTCGTGTTATCATGTGTTACTTTCAAGAGACTGAAGCTCTTGATTTTTTTTTGTGCAATCTCAACAAAACTAGCTCGCTCTTTCAGCGAGGTGATGTCGAAAGTATAGTACTTTTCGTTAACATCTTCGGTATGACCGAGCAGCGATGCTGCGACTGTTACCGGAACCCCATTACATCTAAGCTTCGAATTCAGCGTTCTTCTAAAAGCATGGATTCCTCTCTCTGGTATTCCAATCATACGGCAGCGATTCTTAACACACGAAGAGATTATGTTTGCGTGGACTCTACCATTCTCATTGGCAAATACCCACTCACATAAATACCCGCGTTCCATCTCGACTTTCTTTAACCTGTCGAGTAACTTCCTTATATCATATGTTATAGGGAAGTTCCGCTTTAAATTAATTATATTTCATATACACTTTATAACCCCTTGCTTTAGCATCATTACAATCCGATTCCAATCTATCAGCATC
>Ga0256405_10002570_pt1 | contig 41122 bp, 32 predicted proteins | sample RumenRJG_02DNA_FD_189096 | JGI IMG/M metagenome (GOLD analysis project Ga0256405, IMG submission 189096) | Bovine rumen microbial communities from Lethbridge, Alberta, Canada - RJG_02 | ecosystem: Host-associated > Mammals > Digestive system > Stomach > Rumen | place: Canada: Alberta... | reverse complement strand
ATGATTTACCCCGAAAGATCTTGGGATACCACACACCAAACGAACTGTTTGAAAAAGAGTTAGACCGAATTTATAAGGTTTGATGGGATTTTTTAAGAAGTGTGCAACTTCTTATTGCAATTTACGAGTCGAAGAATTTGCTTTTGACCGAAGCATAATTGTATCAAATGCAGCAGATAGAACATCAAGATCAGAAGTCTCAGGGAAAATCAAAATAACGTGGAGGTTATTTGCTCCTTTATCCGTACGAAGCTCAACGCCGGGAAAGAAAACAATATCCTTTGCCTTGGAACGCAGATTTCTAATCCTGTCTTTATCAATTTTAAAATGATCCGTAATTACAACCGCGCGAATCCCATTTTCTAATAGAGTAGCACACAATAAATCGTCTGCATCGTCACCCTTATATTTATAATCGTAAGAAGATGCTGTATGCACATGCAGGTCCCATCTATTCCACTCCGAACCTCTGTAAACACTCATAAAATCCTCCATTTTAAAAGAAATTAAATTCATCCACTGCAAATGCGATATCTATCTGGAATTCTTCTTTCACTGGCATTTGCAATCCGTTTTCATCGGCAATCAGCAGATAATAGCTGTCCGAATTATTGTACTTCTGCGAACGCAGGTTGAAATTGCAGCGGAAGCCTCTTTCCTGCGCGTTACTGTTGGTTCTGTCTGCAATTATTTTTTGTACATCGCTGATCTTCTGCCCGTTAGAATCAATAAAATACAGCAGATATGTAGCAGCTTCTCGATTTCCACCGACAGCTTCGTTCTGGAAGAAATTCAGCGAGAAAATCATATTCGTAATCTTCCGGTTGGAAGAAATGAGGCTTACCGTAACCGGTTTTGTATCATATTTCTCCCGGTTCTTCTGGTATGTTTTGGAAGAATTACGGAGGAACTGATATTCAATCACCGGCACGACCATTTCCTGAAGACTGATACCGCCATGGACAAAATTCAGGCCGCCGCCACGTTTCTTGATTCGCACATTTTCCCGCGGAGCCCAGGCTTCATACCCGGCTTCGTTTCCAATAAATTTGACCGGGAGAAGATATTCCGGCTTTGTGCCTTCTTTGGTTATCAGGTATCTGCGGTCAATTTCCACATCCAGACTGCTGGGCGTAGTCTTATCCACTTTATCATCTTCTGATAAGGGACTATAAGTGTAAAGGAACCCGTGATCGGCTGTAACATAGATGTGTGTACCGCCAAAATCATTCACGATGATGCGAATCAAATATTTAATTTCCGCAATTGCTTCATCACAGGCTGGGAATACTGCACTGTCAGAAGTATGGCTGGCTTCATCAACCTTGTCGTGATAAATATAAACCACATCCATGCCTTTAACCAATGCCTGTCGTTCCGCACGCTTCAGCCCAATAATTGCGTCATATTTCAAAGCTGCGCTGGCCGGGTTAACAGCTTTCAAAACTTTTTCCCGGTTCCCCGCATCGGTAGACTGATTATCTGCCAAAATGCCAAGAACTCCATTACTTTTTTCCGCTACCTTCAATTTATCATGAGGAAGCAACGCAGCCATGCCAAACTTTGTGACCGTCGGGAAGATTGCTTCCATACTTTTCAAATCCACTTTACTTTGGGTTTCCCGCCGTAACTGTTCCGCCAATTCCGCTGCCACTTCGTATCGGAATGCATCCGAAATGATGACAAAGACCCGATTGTCACTGTGGGCCACTTTATGGCGATAGAAATCTTCCTGCTGGGACACTTCCATAATATGCCCAAACTTTTTCAGTTCTTCTGCTGCCACATCGGACCAATTTTCTCCTAACAGGCCAAGGAACCAGTGGGAATACAGGCCTTCCACTTTTTCTTCCACATGCTTGAACAAATCATCCAGCATCGGGTTGGAAATGGTAAGGCATTTTTGGAAACACAGATGGAAATGACGGTAATAGGAATCCATCTTGTAGTAATCTGTTGTGTACTCTTCCCAAATTCTATACGGCTCCACCGTATGGAAACCGGCAGAATGTTCTATGAAGAACGCCTGCATGTTTGCCACCTGAAGCAAACCGTCATAATAGCTGGCAACAGTGTCGTACCAGACCATGGCTCGCCGTTTTTCCACCGCCTTGCGAATTCGTTCTACTTCAATGATCTGGTCGCTGATTTCTTTCATCAAAGATGCTAAAATGCATTCGTTAACACAGGGAAAAACTTCCGTATTAACCAAATCCTCAACTGAAAGATTAGCGAAGCGTTGCGCAAGACGGGCTTCGCCTTCCACATAGCGAGCAATTTCATATAACTTCTGGTTGTCATCCCCATGCAACCATTCGGAAATAAAGTCATAACAGTAGGACTGGTGCGGAATAGAAAAAAACATATCCAGACCGGCCAGATGGTCAGTATGCAATGTCCTTGTGGAAGCGGTGAGAAGCATATGCATAGCCAGCCGGTTCAGGCTCATGTCATCGCCTTCGTTGTAACCGGTTGCCTGAGACACCATTACCCAAAAGGGCTTATCCGCGCCGTAACTGACGAAGTTTTGATAAATTTTATTTGTAATTAAATCCAGGCCTGCTTTTATAACAGCCTTAATGATATGATTCGGCTGGATGTCGCTGTTCCCGCATAAGGCAGCCATAACCGCCAGATGCATCTGCGGCGCCGTTGAAATTTGGTTGTTCAGTTTTTTTACCGCTTCCCGCCTTTCTTTTGCACGGAAGAACTTACGATAATTTTTAATCTGATTACGAATGATTGGCGTAGCGGGAAGCCCCATCTCATCCATCCAGATAGAATTCAAATCAGCCCGAAACTCTTCGCTGTATAACTGTACATTGATTAGCCAGTTGTCATCATCCTTTATAAAGGAACGTGGGTCATAAATAAGGAAATCAGAAGAAGTGTCATCTTCACAAAGAAGCTTCTTTACAGCAAAGGTGTTATTCCCTGTTAAAGCCACGACCTGTATGCCATCCAGCGCAATTTCCGGCAACTGGTCTTCAAATTCCCGCTCTTCGTCATACCAGAAAATAATCCGACGCTTATAGAATTCCGGCAGAGGTGCAGCAAATCGCCTCTTCAAATCCTGAACAATTTTTTCGGCATCCATACTTTGTTCTCCACAAATAACAAATTGTAAAATAATATTGCTTATTTTATCTTGGCCAGTACGTCTTGGAATTTTGCATAATTCACTTTTACACCATCATCTAAATCAATCTTAATCATCTGATCCGCTAAATGGTGAATCTTTTCTTCGTAAATCCGCAGTTCTTCATCCTGCTCACGAATAGTTTTCAGCTTTTTAGTAAGCTTCACACGTTCACTGGTAGTGCTGGCATTATCAATTCGGTTCTGTAAATCCGCCATCGCCGTGCGATATCGGGACTGCTGCTCGTGGACATAGTCCGTACGGATACGAGCAATGGTATCCGGCTGATAGCGGTGCATGTAGATTAGGCATTTAAAGCCATTCTTCTTGCCGCTATCAAAAAGCCAGTAGATCGGTCTTTTTCCCAAACTGCCAAATGAATACTTTGAAAGATGATCTTTATAAAAATCATCTATAAAGTATTGGCGAATAACATCACGCGGAGACCCGTTTCCCCCTAAAACACGGGAAATATACATGAGATTCTGATTCAAACTTTCCTTACCAAATGATTTTTCTAGACTTGAGATGAACACCCCTGTCATATCGTCTTCAAAATAATCGTCACTGCATATTGGAATAATGCCATCCAAGTCTGGAATAATGGTTCTATATTGAGAGATAGTCCAATGATTTCCCGCAAAAGCAATTCCTTCCTTATCTAAGGAATATCTTCCAAAAATGCACCCCACAAGATAAGATATAAGATCAATTATTACTTGCTTTTCATCGGGTACAATGATACTTAAATCTTTATCATCTACATCTGGCAATAATTCAAGATCCAATCCATAATTTCTAATAAATACTTTGTTGATATACTCCTCGTTTTCCTTCAACCTAGATGCTCTTTCCCGACAAGTTTTTCTCCATAGCATAACAGAAGCTTCCAATAATTGCTCATCCCCAATCAACGGGCTCTTTTTAAATTCAATAGAATTTTCATATGCATCCCAATCTTCTTTGCAAAGTTCTATGCATTCCTTCACTCTACGAGTTATCTCGGCTTCCTCTTCACAAGGAATCTTTATAGGCAACGCTCCAATATTGCCAGATTGGAATGATATAGTGGGATTAAGCATCCCCAATACATATTCACTCACCTTAGAATTCATAAACGCCAACACATAATAAATATGCTCGTGAGGTATAAAAGCAGAGGAACCTTTGTCATCAAATAAATGTCCTGGTTCAGAGTATCTTGCCGAAAATAAACCACTTGTTAAAGTTGCCCATGTTATTGATTCTTTAAAGTATAGTCTTTCGCTTCGTACACTGGCAATTTTCCTGCCATTTTTAGTAGCCGACTTAATAACTGAACCATTATTCTCCCAGAGCACGACGAGCTCATTAAGTCCGTACCATTTTCTAAATCTTCCACCTTTATTGTATGGAAACCATTTACATTTGCTTTCGAATGCAGCTTCGCTACTATCACAATACAGACCTACTTGCCCATTTGAAACCTCACTCCATGACCTCAAGAACCGATCATTGTCTCCTGTGGTCATTCCAGCTTTAGCTTCACCAATTACATTTATGGAAGGAAATGATTCGAATGCTCTCAACAATTCTTCCGTAGACCAGTATGCAATTGGTGATCCGGGAATTCGATCAAATGATTCTACACCTTTAACAAACAAATAATCACAGTTGTTTGAGTGAATAGCTTCCAATGTCTTAGCGCCTTGTAAATCCATATCTCCCCTAAATTTTTCGAGGCGAATATAGCTTCCAGAAACACCATCATGTGAATTTCTTATAACAAATGCACAGATATCTACAGTTGCTTCTTTAAAGAAAGCTCCCTTCGCCATCTGAACTAATGTTATGATATCTTTGTTGTCAACAATATATTTTCTTAATTTCTCATACATACGGATAAACATCCATACATTAGGAGTCATTAATCCTGCGTATCCATCTTTTTGACAGTAAAGAAGGTTACGAAAAATAAAAACGCTAAACAAATCTCCAGCATAATCCTTGTATTTGTTAACCACAAAATCTTTCAACTTTGCGTCATATTTGTTTAAGTACGGTGGGTTTGTGGCTACTATGGCATACTTTTTACTCATAATCTCAGCCACACGTACAATTTTACGAAACTCTCCAAGCAAATATGCGTTATAGATATTGGTTTCGCTCTTTAAACCAACCAAACGAGCGTTTATTCTGTCAAAATCAACAATAGGAATCTGAAGAATTGACCCATATTCTTTACCATCCTTGAATGTACTAATGATAGCCTCAGTATCATTCTTCAAAGCAGTATCATTTTTATAAAAATGTTCAATGCTCACCCTGTCCACATTATTGCTTTCAATAATTTCATATACATTTGGCTGGATGCCACGAGTAAAGAAACGCCTATCGTACTGACGAGCCTTCATCATTACAGAGAAATAAGCAAGCTGAGTAGCACGGCCATCAATATCAAGACCATAAAGATTGTTCTTGACAATTTCTGCTGCAGCTTCACGCTCAGAGTAACCATATTCCACATATATCTTCATAAATACATCAAAAGCGTAAATGAGAAAATGACCTGAACCGACACAGGGATCCAAAGTTGTGATTTCCTGTGGTAAGACTTTCTCTTTCGCCATCTTGATCTTGCCGTTCTGAAGCTTGACAAAATAAGTGAGCTGGTTTTTCAACTGACTGCTCGGGTTCCGTTCAATCCAGTATCTTCCAACAGAATTGTCAATTACGTACCTCACTACCCAATCAGTAGTAAATAGCTGAGTTGCAGCTGGAACATCATCTTTAGCGACTTCTTTCCCGTAAATTGGATCAATAATTTCTTCATGCTTTTCAGAAATATAATACTGATAGAGCCAGCCAATAATCTCAATTTGCCCATCTTCTGAATTAACATTAAAATCTTCTTCTGGAATCTTAGAAACCATCTGTTCCACAACACTGCCTTCCCGTAATAAGTTATCCGGGAATAACAGTTCGGTGTAGTCGGCAATTTTTTGGAACATGCCCGGCAATATGGAAGAAAGAGCATTACACTGGGTAATAAGCAGATATTTAAATAAGCCCTCGTCATCATTGGCATCCTTGAATGCAAACACTTTCTGCATATCAAGGCCGTCCATCTCCAAATTGATGGCTTCGGTCATAATCTGCGGCTTAAAATTATTTTCTTCATCGGTAAAAACGCGAATGCGGGTAGGAAGATACCCATTGACCTCCATGAAACGAAGCGCAGAAAAGCGATTGAACCAGGTATAGGCAATTTCTTCCATCACCTGTTCAAATCCTTTTTGCTGAATTTGTGCAATCAATGCCCTACGCTGATTCTTTTCTTCCAACGAAAGAATACGCCCGTGTACGCTTACTGCATCCGTATCGCCGTATCCTTCTGCGGTAATTTCATAAAGGGCTGCACGCTGGCTTACGCGGGCAATCAATTCACGACGCGCCCAGATTGCATATTTTTTGATTGCATTCTTATCCATGAAGATTGGTCTCCTTATTTTATCTTAGCCAAAACATCCTGAAACTTAGCATAATTTACTTTTACGCCATCATCCAAATCAATCTTAATCATCTGATCCGCTAAATGGTGAATCTTTTCTTCATAAATCCTCAACTCTTCATCCTTCTCACGTACAGTTTTCAACTTTTTAGTAAGCTTCACCCGCTCACTGGTGGTGGTAGCGTTGTCAATGCGGTTCTGCAAATCAGCCATAGCCGTCCGATACCGGCTCTGTTGTTCATGAACATAGTCGGTTCTGATACGGGCAATCGTATCCGGTTGGTAACGATGCATATAGACTAAGCACTTGAAGCCGTTCTTTTTGCCAGAATCGAAAAGCCAGTAAATAGGACGTTTGCCAGCAAGAAAGATAGAATACATATCACAGTGGTCCGAAAAAAAACTATTAACGAAGTAACTTCTGATGATATCTCTCTTATTTCCTTCACCGCCCAGAGCGTTAGCAATAAAGCTGATATTTTCTTCCAAATGTTCAGACCCGAATACTATTTTAATAAACTTTATAAAACGACCAACGATATCGTCAAAGAAATACTCATCGTCACAAATTGGAATAATTGCATCTGAATCAGCCTCAAAAGATTTGTACTTTGTAATATCCCATTCACCACCAGCATAAGCTATTCCAGGTGTATCAAGGGAATATCGTCCAAACATGCAACCAACAGCATATGAAATAAAGCTTATTATAGACTTTCTTAGTATCGGAGAATTAATTGAAAGTTTCTTCTCATCAATATTTGGAACAAGTTGCTTTTCTAACTTATACAATTTTATAAATATGCTGTTAATTAATTCTTCGTTATATTTTAACCTTCGACATTTTTCTACAGTTTCTGTCTCCCATAATCTGTAAGCTTTTTCAATAGTGTTAACTTTTCGGATAAGTGGATGTTTTTGAAAATCTATTGACGTCTCATTCTCATCATAATCTTGTTCACAAATTGAAATATTTTGTTTTACAAGATTTACAACAGTTTTATAAACTGACGAATCTAGTATTACGGGTATTGATGATACGGTTCCCGTACTCAAATTGATTGTTGGATTAAGCATGTTCGCAATATATTGGGTAACACACGAATTAAGTAATCCCAATAAATAATAATTTAAGTCTTGATTATGCGAATTAGCCATAGGTCCACCATTCCCAATAACATGCGACCTGTCACCAATATACCTAAAATTTAGTCCTGCACTAGAAACCAACCCCCACGTTAGACATGGCTGATAATAGAACTCATCGTTAATTGTACTCAATTTATTATATTTTTTTATGGCTTCACCTTTATACGCCCAATTAATAACCAACTCATTATTTCCATACCATTTTCTATAACTACCACCTTTGGTATATGGAAACCACTTAAATTTAATAAAATTTGTTGGTGGAACAAAATCATAATAAACTTCTTGCCGATTAACCTCTGTCCAAAATCTAACAAATAATTCATTATTTCCGGTTTGAACACCTATTTTTGTTTCAGCAAGTTGCCCCAATTTTTTCTCTTTTGAAAAAATATTAATTAAATTTTGAGGAATCCAATATGCAATAGGATAACTATTTATCATTAAAAAATCGTCTTGTTTAATTACAAATTGTTTGCTTTTATCAAAGAACTGACTTATTTTTTCCTCACGATTATGTGTTGTTAATTGATGGTAAATTCCCCGATATCCATTAAAAGAGTGGTTTTTAAAGCAAAAAGTTACAGTTTGAACTATGTCATTACCTATTTCTTCAAATGCTTTTATTCCTAACTGCAATAAACTTAAAATTAACGTATTGGAAATAAGTTTATGGCGTAATTTTTCATAACTTCCTATAAACATCCATGATTGCATTGTTATCATAGATAAAAATCCGTTTTCTTTCAGAAGGTTTATACAAGCTTCAATAAAGACAGCATATAAATCCGCTTTCGCATCGGCATAGTTTTTTTTCACATAATTTAGCAACTTGTTGTTCATCCCACTAGAACTTAAATAGGGCGGATTAGTTACAACAACATGATATTTCTGATTCAGTACATTTGCCTGTTTAATCAATTTTATAAAATCATCTTTAATATATCCATATACATTTAACATGGAATCAGTATCAAAATCCCTGATATATGCATACATATCTTTCAATGCAAAAACAGGCATTTTAAGTATTGAACCATACTCTTCGGCATCTTTAAAAGTATTAATCAATTTTTCTAATTCATTTCTCAGCTTTAAATTGTTATTTGTTGAACGCTCCATGTATGCGTTATCAAGCAAATTACTTTCCCTAATCGCATAAACATGTGGTTGAACCTTCCGATCGAAAAATCTTCTGTCGTACTTCCTTGCCTTCATCATCACGGAAAAATAGGCCAATTGCGAAGCACGTTCATCAATATCAAGACCCCAAATGTTATGTTCAATAATACTGGAAGCTGCTTCCCGTGCAGAATAACCATAAGATTCGTAAATCTGTACAAGGACATCAAACATATAAACTAAAATATGCCCGCTTCCCATACAAGGATCAATACAACGAATATCCTCCGGTTTCAGTACAGCATATTCTTTTCGGATTTCTGCTAATTGTTTTTGTACTTCTTCTTCCTGTTCTGCTTCATCCAAATAATATTTCCATCTTGCTTTCAGTTCATCATTGGGATGCCCCTCAATCCAAAGGCGGCCCAACGAATTTTCAACCATGTAACGAACGATCCAGTCCGGCGTAAATAGTTGAGTTGCCGCCGGAATGTTTTCTTTAGAAATTTTTATGTTCTTCTTTAAGTTAGCAAAGACTTTATCCTTTGGTTCCGTATTGTAATACTGGTACAACCAGCCAATAATCTGAACTTGTTCCGTCCAATCCTCTTCGGGAATCATGGAAACTATCTGTTCCACAACGCTGCCTTCCCGCAATAAGTTATCCGGGAATAACAGTTCGGTGTAGTCGGCAATTTTTTGGAACATGCCCGGCAATATGGAAGAAAGAGCATTACACTGGGTAATAAGCAGATATTTAAATAAGCCCTCGTCATCATTGGCATCCTTGAATGCAAACACTTTCTGCATATCAAGGCCGTCCATCTCCAAATTGATGGCTTCGGTCATAATCTGCGGCTTAAAATTATTTTCTTCATCGGTAAAAACGCGAATGCGGGTAGGAAGATACCCATTGACCTCCATGAAACGAAGCGCAGAAAAGCGATTGAACCAGGTATAGGCAATTTCTTCCATCACCTGTTCAAATCCTTTTTGCTGAATTTGTGCAATCAATGCCCTACGCTGATTCTTTTCTTCCAACGAAAGAATACGCCCGTGTACGCTTACTGCATCCGTATCGCCGTATCCTTCTGCGGTAATTTCATAAAGGGCTGCACGCTGGCTTACACGGGTAATCAACTCCCGGCGCGCCCAAACTGCATATTTTTTGATTGCGTTCTTATCCATGAAGATTGGTCCCCTTTATTTCAGTTCAATTCCATCGCATTTCTTTAACAATTGCTTCAGTTGTTCACGAATCTTTTCCACGTAATCGTTGATATCGGCTTCGCTTTCCAGTCGCTTTGCTGAAAAGATAATTGAACGGTTATAAGTTTTAATTATTTTTTTCGGATGCGGTTTGACAGGATTCGCTCCACTCCCTGTTTCCGCAACGACATGCCCTGAAGGTTTAGGCGCTGGAGTATTTAACGTTTCCAGAAGCGTTACCGTATTATCTTTATACTGTAGCATTTGCGGAACAAGCCCATCTAACAAAGCAAGGCTCCTATATTCTTTTATCTGATTACGTTTTTGTGCATAATAGGAATCCGCTTCGTCACAAATCGCCTTGGCTTTGATGTCAACACCACCCACCTGATGAATGGCCCCCAGGCACTGCGTCAGGATGTCTCCTACTTCTTCCCTTTTCTGATCCAACAGTCGATTATGGCCTTCCCGCACAGTAACCATCAATCCGTTCAGTTCCGGTACTTTTTTATAATCAAATCCGCCATCCACGAATACCATAAGGCGAATCTTATTCAATGCTTCGTTTGCTTCCGGTTCCGCAGCTAAATATTCCACTTCGTTCCGTAAATCTTTTTCCATCTGGTCGGCTTTATCAAAAATCTCTACCTGATTTTTAAAGAAGCCTTCCACATTCTGCAAATCTTCTTTACTATCCAGTAAATCATTTTCCAGTTTCAGAATCCGGTCAATCAAAGCAATATTATCCTTTTGCTGTGAAAGAACATCCGTTGTAAGGCGAATTGCTTCCTTAACTTTTTTCTGATCCGGGTATTTACGTGTGCCGTCATATTTTTTATCCAGAGATTCGTAATGGGCTTCTTGTTCTTCAAATTTATTTACGATAAATGCAACCAACCCGTCTTCATCATCCGGCACATCCATAACGTCAAAGTATTCCCGCAAAATCTCTTTGACCCTTTTCTTCTTTATGGCAGTAACAACCTGACGGATTGAAATACCGGTTTTGCCAATTTCGGTTCTCTTGCGCAGCATATCCGGCAGTTTCGAATTAGTTGGCTGAACGGTTGCTCCTCCATATTTAATCGTGACTTTTTGCTGGAATATGAGCATGGCTACAACGGCTGCCACATCAATTTCCCGCCAGCCATACGGTATTCCCTGATACCGAGTCTGTATATCATTCATGGAAGTGGGAAGTTTCTGCCGGTCGCGCATAATCAGGAATTCTTCCACTTTTGCCGCCGCATCCCGATTCGGTTCCGTTCCCGGTATAGCTGTCACGGTTCCACTCAAAATATCAATAATATCTTTATCGGTTTCCGCATTTTGGTCAATCAGGCCTAACTCACTGTAGACATGGGTTACCAAATATTCCAGTGACTGGTCAATTCGTGACTTGGCATCTCCGCTTTTAATTTCCAAATGCTCACCGTCTACATAAAACGCAGCTTTCTCAATGGCTTCTTTCAGTTCTTCCACCGCATTGGCTTCATATCGTGTAGCTTCATCCTGATGCCCTCGAATAATATCCTGCATGGATTTTGGAAGCTGGGCCACGTTCCGCTGTTTTACATAGTTGCGGATTTTCATAGCTTTTTCCAGCGATTCATAATAGGCAGTATCGGACAATACCGCAATAGCTTGGCCCTTAGATTCAGTCATCAAACGCAGTTCTGATTTCTCCACGGCATCCGTTGCCACGGTTAGGAACCGGAGCTTCATACCGCCGGTTGCATTTCCATAGGTAACCCCGTCAACCATCTTATCAAAATCAAAATCGTATTTTTCATATCGGTATTTCCGGGACATATAGATATCCCCGAAAATTTTCTGGGCTATCGTTTCCACGATTCTCCCGGTATCCACATTGGTATTTTTAATTTCCCGTGCTATATCCTGCTCTTCATCTGTCAGGAAATTGTAAATATCACCGGAACGGCCAATATAGTTCTGGTTCAACAACCGGTTCAGGGAACCCCTTACCTTTTCACGCAACACAATTTTATCGGTACGGATATCATCTGCCATAAGAATAGCGATGTTATCAATATTCGCAGGAATATCATCAATATAGCGAATCAAATAAAGAAGCTTCAGCATATCCACATCTTCCGCTTCAATGCCGGCATGGCTTTCTGCCGCCCGTTCGCAGCGTTCAATAACACGACGGATCGTGCTGTCAAGGAAGGTATGCACCGTATCATAGAAACGGAAGAACGGCACCAAGGCGTATTCATCCTTTTCCTGAACTTTCTGCGCCGCTTCCTGAAACCCGGAAAGCATGGAACGCTCCCCGCCGGATAAGTGTTTGCCGGAATTGCCATGCTTACGAATTTCTGTGAACACTTTCTGCATGACAATAAACTGATAGGGTACAAACGGGAAATTAATAGAAAAGTCCTGGGGACCGCTATACCCTTTGATATCCAGAATAGAATCTGAAAAGCTAAACAGATTGCGAAGGACGGAATCATTCTGCCCGTATAAGGCTTCCAGTTTCGTTTCCGCTTCCGGCGTTTTCTTCAAAATACGTTTCTGGATAACTTCATCAACCGAAGAAGATGACAGGGAAAGACGGGTCTTAAACCGTGCCATGATACGAGAAAATTCATCCTGACGAACTCTGACGATTTCATCAATTGCTTCCTGTCCGGTACACATGATCCACACTTTGCTTTCACAGTCGCTGCCCAGTTTTTCGGCCAGAGACTGCAAATTTAAAAGCATATCAGTATCCGTACTAACGTATTGTCCGACTTCATCGATTAAAAAGATGAGACGGAAGTCTTTCGGTTTTTTATTTACATAGTCTTCAATATCCTGAACCAATTGGGCAATAGAAAATTCAACAGGGCTCTTATCGCTGAACCAGCGTTTCGCATCCTCTTCGCTGATATCCAATACTTCCATCAGCGTCGGCACAATAAATTTTCCGTTAAAAGCAAAAGCCTTGCGCTGTTCCACCCAGCTTTTCCCTTTTTTGCTTTCAAAAATTTTACGGAATTCCTCCGTCTTTCCCTGCTGGTCAATGTATTGTTCCAGCATGGCAACCTTCAGGTTTTCTCCATAAAATCCCAGATGGGAATAAAACATTTTAGCAAAAACGCGAAGCACTGCCGTCTTATCTTTATTGATAGACCCTTCAATATCAATATTAAACAAAATTGTTTCCGTCTGGTTCCGAGTGGACTTATCAATCATCATAAAGGTCGCCGGGTCGTCTTCAAACTTTTGCCGGAACATTTCCACAGTCGGCACGCCATTAATGACTTTATTTTGCAAAATATAGGACAACATCTTCAAGAAGTGAGATTTACCGCTTCCAAAGAAACCGGAAATCCATACGCCGATGTCATCCGTCGGTTTATCAAATGATTCACTGTAATAATCAAAAAAGTTAATGAAATGCTTCTTCAGTTCCTTGGTAATTACATACTCCCTGACTTCCTGTTCAATAACTTCTGTTTTATCCTGATCAACTTTAATAACGCCGTTAATAGGACGGTTGATATCTTTTGCAAACATGTCGCGGATCATCATGGCGAAAGCCCTCCTCAAATGATATTGAAAGCCCGGTAATAATCGTTCGGCTGTAATCTGTTAAACAACTTTAGGTAATGCCCGTCAAAAATCCCGGGGTAAAACACCAAAATAGGAACATCGGAAAAATACGGCTGCAATGCTTCCAGCAGTTTGTGTACCCGCATGAATGGGAACACATCACCAACACCCGTCAACATCAACACATCGCCCTTGTTGTGCGGTTCATACTGAATTTTATCAACAAATTCACTTTCGCCAATAGCAGAATGAAGCTGTTCTAACAGAAAGATTCCTCCTTCAGATTCTTCCATATCCGGAATCGCTTCAGTTATATCTAAGTCGTTACAAATGGAAAGAAAAATTTTGTACAGGTTGCATTCGATGAGGTTGCAGTTTAAGGACTGGTCATTTTTTATTTGTCCTATAAAGTGTTGAACCGTCATCTCTTCTTCTGCATCATAACAAAAGATACGGATATTTACTTCGTTGCTAAGGCCTTTCCCTTCCAGAAACTCTGGTTCCTGAATCAATTTTCTCAACTGATCCAGCCGCTCTTTAATATCGCCCATTCAATGCTTCCCCCTTACGTGAGGCAGTTAAACGCTGGTAACGCAATTTCATCGTGGTTGTAACGAATACTATTCTCCAAAACAGAATGGATAAGTACCGGATTCAAGTGGTTGGAAGTATGGCTGTCCAGGTATTCATTCTCCACCAGAATTTTCGTCAGCACCTGTTTAATCTTGGCTAAGGTGCTTTCGCTCCATGTTGCCACCCAGTCATCCTGTTCCTGTAACCGCATGATATATGTGTTCAAGTCTATTTTACCAAAAGAAGTGTCCAGATTTCTGTACTTGGAACCAATTACGGTAATCATAAAATCCCAAACGATTCGGTACTGCTTCATCATAGCGTACAGACAAATCTGTTTTGCCACATCGCTGGGTTGTGTTGCAATAGCAGACTGTAATGATTTATCATTCAGGGCTTCCAATCTGTGGCAGCATACGAGTGCCATTCGTCGAATACTTTTCTCTGTCGGATACTGGAAAAGGTTTTCAGCGACAATCCGGTCTATTACTTCTTCCCTACTCAATCCTTCTTCGAGCAATTTTGCAGTTATACGGGTTTCGTAGAACAAAAACTGCTCACGTGTCAGCACAGCAGAATACGGGCTTGCATCTTTAAGTGTTTTATTTGAATTTCGCTTCATTATTACTTCATTCCTTATCAGTTTTCTCATCATGAACAACAATCCAATTTTTACTTATTATAATACTTTATTATACCATTTTTACATAAAAAATGGTACTCCTAAAGCCACGCAAAGGAATGTCTCTCTAATTTTCGCAGGATTTTTAAGAGCCTTGTTCCCTGCTAATCCTATCATAGTAAAATCTTCAAAAAAGTGGTCGCCTGACCGGCGACAATTCCCCCTGCCCCCCTGCCTACTTATATTGTAATATTTTGCCAGTCCATTTGTACGTACTTGGAGAAGCACCGCGCGCCACTTTTTTTGACAAACTGTCATTGACAGTATTGCCAATATTGACAGTTTATCATTGCAAAACAAAAAACACCGGACGCTTTTACACGCCCGGTGAGGAGATTAAAACTTAAAGCACTGCTACGCCAATAGACTTGGCAAGTTTGCGAATAGCGGTCTCAGAAAGTTTGCTTATGTCCTTAATTGCATCTAAAGGATAATTCTTTTTCAGCATGTCCTTTGCAACGCGTTCGTTAACTTCGGCTTCCGTTTCTCTCCGCTCTTCACGCCTCAACAGCTCAAATTCTCTTTCCTTGTCATATTCAGTAAGGAACATAGCTTTCACCCCCGCTCGGTTCGCTAACAAAAATGCCCGGATCACAAAATCTTCCGGCATTTCATCAATGGCGGCGTCCACCGCCGCTTCAAAATTCCGCAGCACGTGCTGATGATGGCGAACCCTATCCACCAGCCACGCATACTCCCTTAATGGACGACAGGTATCCATTAACTCCTGGTTTTTCCCGTAATTGATGTTGAGCATCGTCACCCTGACTTCGATGTCGCCCTCGCCGCCAAAGGCATCGCTCAGTTTCAACACCTGCCGTTCCGGCTGCTCTGCTGTGCCATTGTAAAAACAGATGCAGTTCGGTTTTGGCAACGACTGCAACCGGCTGCTGAACCGGGAGTACTCGCTCGTTGCAATGTAGTTATCATACAATCTGCTTCCGTATGAGAGGAACCGCATGGGCATGTTCGGGTTGAAACTGCTCTGGTGCTCCCACAGGTTCATCTCGTCCAGGATGATGAACGACACATCGTTCTTCATCTCCATGTACACCGCGTCATCAATGGTGTTGAATCGGATATCATCCGGATTGCTGTGATTGGATCCGTTCACACAGTTATACAGCGACAGCGTCCACTCCTTGTTGGCCGGGTTGCCAAAAATAAATTTGAATACCCTGTCCTTGTACTTCGGGTTAACCCGTTTTCTTTGTTTAATTCTACTTTTTTTCATGAAACTCCTTTCATAGCATATTCCTGAAAAATGCCATGAAAAGAATATCTGGCTCACCGTTATTTTATCACTTTTTACGGAGGTTTGCCATGAAAAATTAGTGAAATGACAGAATATATTTTTTACGCAAAAAATCGCCAGACGCGTTATTGCTATCAACACGCCTGGCGATTCTTTTTTTGACAAACTGTCATTGACAATATTGCCAATATTGACAGTTTATCCTTTGCAGTTTTCTTTTTTTCACTTTTTGGCAACGTCGCTGCGCATGGCGGCGATGTTGCAGCTCAGCTCCCCGATCACGTCCGTCAGGTTGGCCAGTTTGTTTTCCATACGCACCAGCAGGAACCAGCTCAGTACCACCGGGAAGCCGAAGTCTTTAATGAAGCTGAACACTTCCGCAGTCTCCATGTAGCGGCCCCCGTTTCATCACTCGGCAATGGGATCCAGCGTGGTAGTACGCAGACGACCGCCCACGGCTTCCACGATATCGCCGCCGGAAGTAGCGAAAACATTATTTTCCACTACGACCTGCATGGCGGCATCGATTTCCGCTTTCGTTAAGCCGGACTTGGGTTCCTCAATGTTGAGGGTAATCTTTTTACCCGCCGCATTCTTAAAGATCAAATCCAGATCGGTATCAGAAGTCATAGCCTTTCTCCTCCTTCTTTCACTTATTCATTCACTTTCTTCACACGATTTCCGTCATCAGTCTTCGGCCAAAGTCGCCCGTTCCACAATGTTCAGTCCGGTAATGTCGTTATCGAACAGACCGCCCAGGGCTTTGCCCACCGCCAGCAGTTTTTCCGGTTCCACGTCCGGTTTCACGTTGCTGTAGGTGTAGCTTTTGGTTACGGGGTTGCCATCCACGTCCTGCCCGCGCAGGATGGAAATGGATAAGGTACGTTTAATTACGTTCATCACAGCTGCCATATTTTACACCTCCCCTCTGTTTAAAAATGGTTGCGGGTCTTACCGCTCACCCGGCTTACATCTGCAGGCCCTACGATTCTGCCGCATGCCGCTTTGCGCGCCCGCTGTATCTGCACTGCGGTTACTTGAAATTATTTTCACCGCAGAACAAATCGGTTTCATTTGCGATCACTTATGCTTCGCACCGGCGCATCCGGTCTGTCCCGGCTGCGTCTCCTCCTCCTTATCTTCCACCCCATGGTATTCATCACGCCGCCTTCTTTTTGTGTTTCATATCCCACAGGTAGTACGCGGCCTTGCCGCGAATCAGGCACCCGCCGGGGCACAGCCGGTTGTTGCGGGCGTTGTCCGGCAGAAACCACAGGTCCCATTTGGTTTCCGGGTCGCCGCTGCCGGGGCCGTAACCGTCCCGGAAGGCGATCTCACAATGGGTCATCACACGGTCGGAGCTGTTGGGAAAATCCAGTTCCTTGCAGAGGATGGCCACGATCTTGGCCACGGCTTCAATCTGTTTTTCCGTGGGCGGTTCGCTGCCCCCGTCTACCATGGCTTCATAGGGATCCCGGTAGTCTTCCGGCCCCACTGCGCTCCACGCCGCCTTGGCGCAGATGGCGGTGGGCAGTTCGCAGGTGGCGTCGTACCCGCAGCACAGGGCGATGCCGATGGTGCCGCCGTTCCGCATCCAGGTATGGCTCTTGCGCTCGCAGAAATCATCGCAGGTGGCATACACGGTGCCGTCCTGGTCGATGCACAGGTGGTAGTCGTCAAACACCTGGCCGTAATGGCCCGCCGTCCAGTGCAGGTAGATGGTGGTGATGCGGCCCCGGGCCAGCTTCGCCATCTTTTTGATTTGTGTTTCCGTAATTTTCACAGGGTTTTCTACTAACATTTTTTTCTCTCCTTTTCCTTTTTCCGGCAGCGCCTGCAGTTTTATTTGCGCTGCCTTTTTCATTTTTCGCGGCAACCGGGGAACAGAAATCCAAACGTTTTTGCTGCGGCCTTCGTGCCGCGTCCGGGTTCGTGTTTCCCGATTTCCCCTTTCACTTATATAATCCCGCGAGCTCAAAAAAACGAAACCGTTTTTCCGGATTTTTTTAAAATTTTTCTAAAATTTTTTCCGTAAATTTTCGGGCCGTCGTTTTTACAAATCCATTTATAAAATCCCGCGGGCCCGAAAAAACGAAACTGCTTTTCCGGTTTTTTTAAAAGTTTTTTATCCGGTAATTCGTGAGCCGGTCTTTTCCTTTTTTACCTATTTTAATAAAGCTAATTCCAAATTCAGTTTAATTTCTTTTCTGCCGTTTCACGAAATTTTTAAAAAGCAAGTGTTTTTTCGAAGAAATGTGAATAGAATGTGAATTAATTTTTTCAAAAAGTGCAATTTTTGGTAAAAATACCGAAATTTTTCCAAGAAACGCCTTAATTGTGAAAAACCTGTCACAATTAGCTTTTTTACTGGACTTTCATCATTTTTTGTGGTACAATGGTTCTAGTGATTCGGATGGACCGGATCAAGTATAATTTTAGGAAAGGAGATGTCGATTTCCGTTGGATTTTTCTGAATTAAAAAAGTTTCCCTGGAATCCCGAAATATACCTTGCCCAACAGGGCGACACGAAGGCCATGCGGCGTACTTGCGCCAAAGCAGAGCCGATTGTCGACCAGTTCGGCAAGGTATCTTATTTTGTGAATTTGCTGGGGAAGGATGAGGTGCGCAGCATTGCGTCCCTCTCGTTGGTGGAGTTTGTAATGAGCTACCCCGGGGGCGTTCCCGATGAGGAAGTTCCCGCCCTGATCAAGCAGGCCATCAAATGCGATCTCATTAACAGCGTGCACCGGCTGGAGTACCGCCGGGGCAAAGAAGAGGCGCCGCCTACGAATGCGGACACCGGCTCGCCGGAGAACAGCTCCGGTGATACCGGCTCGCCTTCTGCGCCCCCTTACGGGGAACCGGAAGCCTGCCTGTTACAGAACGCAGATGCCCAGAAGGTACAGGACGCCATTCAGCACCTGAACCGGAACGAGCAGACCGTCATCCAGTTTTATTATTTCCGCCAGGAAACCACCAATGAGATTGCAGTCCGTTTAGGCTGCTCTGTGCAAAACGTGCGGAGAATTAAACGCAGGGCCTTAACCCGCCTGCGCAGTTTGCTGGAACGTTAGACGAACAAAAAGGTTCGCCGCGGTTTGCTGTGACATTCCGGTCCCGATGTGAGATCCCGTCGGGGCCGGAATGTTATTTTTATTGCAAAAAAAAAGAGCAGCGGCATGCGCTGCAATCAAAATAAGATTTCGGAGGTTTTGAAATTTATGCAAGTGTGTATCGACACGCTGAAAGAATATGGTCTCATCGTGGAAAAGGACGGCAAGTTGTTTCTCAAGATCAGCGAAGCTGAGAAAACGAAACGAAAGGGCCAAAGAAAAGAAAAAGAAGCAATATATAATATTATTAATAATATTAATACTATGAATAAGTCATATGACCATACTTCATACTTCACAAGAGGGGGAAAGGAGGAAAAGCGCAACGGACAGCCGGAGTATCCGCTGTACAATGAGGAAGGCCGGAACTGTCTTCCTTTTGCTCCCGGAGAAGAAACGGACCGGAACACCTGGATCCCCCTGCGGGAACTGCCCGAGGACTGCCGCCGGGTTGTGAGCGCCTGGAACCGGCTGCACCTGAAAACCTTTTACGGCCTCTACCCTGCTGTGTTGGAAAAGGTGCAGCGCCTGCTGCAGCAGTATGATGTGGAAACGGTGATCACGGGCATTGCTTTTGTGGCCGACAGTTCCTTTCTGTTGGGCAGAAGCAAATACAAGGGGTTCAAGATCACCCTGGGCTGGCTGCTGGCTCCGGATCATTTTGCCAATGTGCTGAGCGGAAAGTATGAGGACCAGTTTGACGAGTACGACCAGTGGCTGGACGGGGAACCTCTGCCCCCTTCCCTCACGGGCGAAGCGACGGAGCGCCTCATGTCACGGGAGGAACGCCATCAGGCCGTGGAAGAGTTGATGAATCCCCAGACGCCGGAAAAGTTGGAAGCCGCCCGTTTGCTGAAGCTGAAGTAAGAGGAGGCGCAACGGGTTATGAAAGAGCAACTGAACGTGAAGGATTTTTCCCGGATGCAAAAGCGCCGCAAGGCCATGGAGCTGGATGTGATGATCCACTGGGATTTTGAGCACGACAACGGCGAAGACCCCCGGGCCCGGGAGCTGGCCATGACGATGGTGGAACAGTTTCCCGCGTTGCGGAAGAACGGCACGGGCCTGTTTCTGTACGGTGGGCCCCGGGCGGGCAAAAGTTATATGGCCGCCGAAATTGTGAATGCGCTGACGGACCGGGGCTACAAGTGTTACATGACCAGCCTGCTGGGTTTGTTCAACTGCCTGAGCAACCGCAATGGGGAAATGCGCAGCCGTCTGCTGGAGGCCCTGTTCGAGCTGGACCTTCTGGTGCTGGACGACTTCGGCCTGCAGGCGGGCACGCAGCTGAACGACCAGACACTGCTGTACATCGTCACCACCTGCCAGAAGCTGCGCATCCCTCTCATCGTGATCACCCACCACAGTCCGGATGAGCTGATGGCGGCCGGCAAGGACGGAAAGCCGCCGGTGTTGGTGAGCCACATTCGCCGCTGCGCGCTGGATTTTAATGTGATCATGCCGGCAGCGCGGCGGAGACGGATGTTGCAGATGAAAAAAGACACGAGGCAGATGCTGCATGCGGACGCGAATGCAAATGCAAATGCAAATGGAAACGCAAATGGGAACGGGAACGCAAATGCAAATGCAAATGCGAATGCAAAAAAAGATGCGCCGGTGCAGCAGGAACTGCCGTTGAAAGAATAGATTACTAAAATTTTAAAGGAGCTGATGAAATGCAGGAATGCAAGATTCCTCAAAATATTTCTGCGGAGCAAAATGTGCTCAGCGCGATGTTGATTAGTGCAGAGGCCATCGACACGGTGGCGGAGATTCTGAAGCCGGAGGATTTTTACCGCCCCTCCCACCGGATTATTTATCAGGTTATGCTGGCGCTGCACGCCAAGGAGCAGCCGGTGGATCTGATCACTGTGATTGAAGAACTGAAACGCCGGAACAAGTTGGACGATGTGGGCGGCGTAAATTATGTGACCCTTTTGGGGGAACTGGCCGTTACGGCGGCCAATGTGGAATGGCATGCAAAAATTGTGGCGGACGAGGCGGTGCTGCGGCAGGTGGCGGAAGGCTGCAACGAAATTGCCTCGCTGGCCTGCGGGGGAAACGGTAAGAGTCCCCGGGAGATTCTGGGCATGATGGAGCAGAAGGTGCTGGGCCTCACCGCACAGAACCACAGCAACGGACTTAAGCAGCTGCGTGACGCCATTGGCGAGAACATGGACGCCATGAGCCGCCAGTTGGAACGGCACGAAACGGTTACGGGACTGCCCACAGGGTTTCCCCAGCTGGATCACCTGACCGGCGGCCTTCACCCTTCGGATTTTATTATTCTGGCGGCCCGGCCTTCCATGGGGAAAACTTCGCTGGGGCTGAACATTACCGAAAACGTGGCCCTTCGCGGCGCAAAAGAGGGAGAAGCGCCCAAACGGGTGGTGCTGTTCAGTTTGGAGATGAGCCGCAACCAGCTGGTGAAGCGCATGATTCGCACCGAGGCGGAAGTGGGCGAGGAAGAATTATGTCCTCATCGCTCCCATGCGTCGTATGCCCCGGCGCAGGAGGAAACGTGGACGGCAGGTGCGGATGCGGGAGCTGATGGATGGACGGCAGGTACGGATGCAAGCGCGGGAGAATGGTGTTCCCGCCTCCCCCATGCGTCGTTTGCTCCGGCGCAGCCCGAAGCGGATGCACAAGAGATGGAAGTGCTGGATCGGTTATGGACCGCTTCGGACAAACTGGCCGGCGCCAGCGTGTTCATTGACGACACGCCCGGCCTGACACTGCAGGAATTACGTTCCAAAGCCCGGAAGCTGAAAACCGAGGGCGGACTGGATCTGATCGTCATCGACTACCTGCAGCTGATGCGGGGCGCCACGCAGCATGGCGGCTTTGAAAATCGTCAGCACGAGGTTTCGGCCATCAGTCGGGGCCTGAAGGCGCTGGCCCGGGAGCTGAACGTGCCGGTGCTGGCCCTCAGCCAGTTGAGCCGCAGCGTGGAGAACCGGCAGGAGAAGCGCCCCATGCTCAGCGACCTGCGGGAAAGCGGCTCGCTGGAACAGGACGCGGACATCGTACTGTTTTTGTATCGGGAGGACTATTACAAAAACACCTGGAAGGAAGCGCTCCACCCCACGGAGCTGATCATCGCCAAGCATCGCAACGGCCCAACCGGAAAAATTGATTTGTTCTTCAAGAGCGACTGCACGAAGTTCATCGGTTTGTATGAAGAAGCGGTGTGAAAAGGAAGAAAGATCCCTGCTGATTCTATTATAAATCCTGCATAAAAATTCCCTCTGCTTACATCCTAAAATGAGCAGAGGGAGTTACTTTTTATTTTTTTCAATGATTGTTACTCGTATAAATTGCGATTTAACTTATTCTTCTGACTAGTATCTATCCCTGGGAACACAAGTCCCATTCTCAAAATCTCCGCCGGCAATATGTTTGAGGTCACCGTCTTTCAGTTCACATTCTGATAACTCATCAAGGTAAGCCTCGGCTTCCTCTTTCGTAAGGTCAACGCCTTCCGTTTTAGCGTATGCAATCAAGTCTTCCGCAGTGTTGCACTGCATCGCTTTTTCCAGCATTTCTTTTGTGATTTCGTTTTTGTTAATCGGCATTTTAGTACCCACGCCTTCAAAAAACCTCTTTATCTTGCACCAGTTATGCCACCGCCCCTTGAACAACGTTCGTTAGACCCCATGCCAGCACTGTAGCACAAGCCACCCGCCACCTGCTTCAACGCATCGCTGTCAAGTTCCACGTCTTCCATCTCCGCCATGTACGCTTCTGCTTCCTCTTTTGTGATGTCAAAGCCGTAACCTTTCGCCAGAGCCATCAGCTCTTCTGCATCCTGGCACTGCATTGCTTTTGCAAGCATTTCTTTTGTTATTTCGTTTTCATTAATCGGCATAATAGAATCCTCCTTTAACTGTTATCTGTTAAATGCCTTTTATTATATATACAAGACAGATTCATCAAAATTGACACTCTTGAAAATTATTTTTTTAATTATATCATACTCATCGTTGCTGAGCAAAACTGGGATTTGTATCAATAGTTCTTCGGCGTGTCCGGTTTGGGCTGCTTTTCGTACTCGATGCCCACATCGCTCTTAAATTTCATTAACAGCGTAGTGGAAAGCTGTTTCCAGTCCTCTAAGATTTTGAGGGAGTTCTTACGCAGCGCGTCGGCAAACTGCTCCTTTGTCAGGCCGGAGGAGGAACCGACCAGCTGCATGGAGTTTTTCTCCGCCCCTTCCACCGCTTCCTTCACGGTGGGAGCCATAATGTTAAAGTAGCCTTGCGTCAGCGCCATGACCTGGTTGGAGACCCAGAACATCTTCGACGGGTCGTAGGTGTCCCGCAGGGCGCGGTACTCTTCGGGCACCTTCGATACGGCAAACGGAATGAAAGGATTTTCAAAGGGCGTGTCCATCGACATCCAGACGACCGGGGACGGAAGCGTGCCGCCGGCCTGGGAGATGTGGCTGTAACTCGTCTTGGAAGACAGGATGGAACGCTCGCCCATTTCCACTACATAATGGTACGGCGATCCGTACAGACCTGCCAGGGGGCTCTTCGACTTGTCAAATTTGGTTCCCTGGTAATAGTCGCGGTGGATGCGCGCGATATCTTCCACATTCAGTTTTCTGTCGGGACGGATGGACAGCGGATAGGTTTTCGAATCCCAGTCCGCGACCCGGGACGGAAGGTTCTTGGATGGCGCCACAAGGCTCATGGCCCGCCATACGCGCCGTTTGGAATAATACGGGTGATGGAATTCTTTGGACTGCAGGGATTTCATCCAGTCCAGCCGGCCTTCCTCGTCGTAGGCCGCCCAGCCAAATTCCTTAAGCATTTCCGGCAGGCGCGGGTTGAAGATCTGGGTCGGATCGCCTTCCCGGATCGCGTGGATCCGGAGCTGGTTCGCCTCTATGAAGAAATCCCCGTCCGGAATTTTTTCCGCGATCCAGAGGCCGCCTTTGCCAGTGGGCGACATCTGCATTTCGAAGACCCAGGCCTCTTCCTTGTCGGCAACGGCCAGCGTCTCGGCCGTGCCCCAGAGACCGTATTCATCGATCAGGCTGCCCATAAGCTGAATGGCCTCGCGGGCGGTTTTGCACCGTTCCAGCGCGACGCGGCTCAGTTCGGCCGCATAGAATATGCCGCCGCCTTTTTTATACGGAACTTCCGGCAGATGCGCGGACATGTCCGTGCATTCGCCAAACATCAGGCCGTGTTCATTGGCCACGCCGTAGTCCGCGTCCATGTAGGCATAGGTGTGCTCTACTTCGGGTATGTAGCCGATGGGCACCGTGCGGGGTTTGCCGGGGTAATCGTACCCTTCGCTCCGTTCCGGCGCGACAAGGTTCGGCTGGTCAAAGGCGTTGTACTCCGGCATGGTATTGAGCGCCACCGCCGTAGGATAGACAGGGCGCTTGCTGCCTTTCGGATGATCCTTCGCCGGCACATAGATGAGATTCATCTCTGCGCCGCGGCCGTCGTTAGAGTGCGAAACGATCGTGCTCCCGTCCGCTGACGCACCCTTCGTCACCACCATAACGGTGCATGCCTCGGCGCTTACGGTCATAAGCGAAACCAGCGCCATACCTGCAATCATCTTTTTTAACATAGTACCCTGCCCCCCCATTCAATAGTTAAATCTTTAATTTATTATAACAAAACAACCGCAGAAAAATCTATGGTTTTAATAAATAATTATGATTTGCCATACTAAAATAAAACAGCCGTGGATTTTTTCACGGCTGTTGAATAACTTACTGTACAAAAATGCAATTTGCCATAGAATCCTCAATAGCGGGATTCTGGAGGGATACTTTTATCACCGCCACCCGGCGCCTTTCCTCCCGCAATATGTTTGAGTTCACCGTCTTTCAGTTCACATTCTGATAACTCATCAAAGTACGCCTCGGCTTCCTCTTTCGTAAGGTCAACGCCTTCGGTTTTAGCGAATGCAATCAAATCTTCCGCAGTTTTGCACTCCAGAGCTTGTTTCAGCATTTCTTTTGTGATTTCATTTTTGTTAATCGGCATAGTAGAATCCTCCTAAGAAAATGATATTTAAATGCCCTTTATTATATATACAAAACAGGTTTCCCAAAATTGACGCTGCCGGAATTTTTTTAATTATATCATGCTCATCTTTGCAAAGCAAAACCGGGATTTTTCGGTTCAGGATTATACAAGCAGACAAAGACATAAGCAAACCTGTGTGCTGCAATTCAATCCGCGCTGATATATCTACGCAAAATCCGCATCAGTTCATCCGGGTTAAATGGTTTTGCAATATGCCCGTTCATCCCTGCAGCAAGACAATCCCGGACATCTTCATCGTAGGCATTTGCGCTCATGGCAATGATTGGCAACGCGGTTGCGTATGCCCCGCCAAGCGCGCGGATCGCTTTTGTTGCTTCAAATCCGTTCATGACCGGCATCTGGATATCCATCAGAACCGCATCATAATAACCGGGTCCCTTTTCCTGTAAGGCTTCCAGGCCGATTTTACCATTTTCAGCCTGCTGCACCTCGGCCCCGTACTGCTCAAGAATCATCCTGGCAATTTCCGCATTGATGGCATTATCTTCCACAAGAAGGATCCTGTGGCCTGCCAGGTCTATGTTTTCGCTTTTGTCAGCATTTGCCTGGCTATCCGTTTCCAAAGGTTCCAGTTCTAATTCTACAGTGAATTCAGAGCCTTCTCCCAGTTTGCTCTTAACGGAGATCGTTCCCCCCATCATTTCCACAATCTTTGCAGTAATCGCCAGTCCGAGGCCGGTGCCCTGGATGCGGTTTACCGTCGTTCTTTCCTCGCGGGTAAAACTCTCAAAGATGTGCGGCATATAATCCTCTTTGATCCCGATACCCGTATCTCTGATGATAAAACGGTATTTGTTCTTCCCGCCCGGCGAGGGAAGTTCTTCCGCGATCAGGTCCACCGTCTTGCCCGGCGGCGTATACTTAATCGCATTACTGACAATGTTAATGATTATCTGCTCAATGCGAAGCTCGTCAGTGATAACCTGATAGTGACAGATGTTGTCATAGCAGTAGTTGATGACAAGGGATTTCTTCTTAGCCTGCAATGCGGTAATATCTTCAATACGCCGGAACAGCTCGGCCAGATCGCAGGGACCGCAGCTGATCTGCATTTTACCGCTCTCAATCTTGGAAATATCCAGAATATCGTTGATCAGGGACAACAGATAGTGACTGGACGAGCCGATCTTATCCAGCGCGTCTGCAACCGTTTCCGGTTTGTGCTTATTGGTTTTGGCAATGTTCGTATACCCCACGATGGCATTCATCGGCGTACGGATATCATGGGACATATTGGCAAGAAAATCATTTCTGGCATTGGTGCGCGCTTCCCTGACGCGCTGCTGGTACTCCTCTTCGCGTTCCATCTGCGCTTCGATATTGTTTGTTCCGATAATCAGATGCCGCCCGTCTTTGTCCTCCAGCAGCGTGGCTTTCATGCTGACCCAGACCGGGGTATCTCTAAACACCAGCCGGTATTTCATGGTGAAAATTCTGTCACGCTCCAGGATGGACATGATTTTTTCCCTGTAAAATGTGCCCATGACCCGTTCCCGGTCGTCTTCATATACCAGCCGCGACATATTCCGCCGGCTCACATTGAAAAAATCCTCACCGGTTTTTTCTACTCCCAGCTTATCGTATTCTTCTGTAGCAAAGTATTCGACAAAACGATCCGTATCCAAATCTACTACGTAGATACTGAAATAATCCCCGGCCAGCGCCGAGGCCACGCGCCCAAAGGTGATGCTGGCATGATGCGCCATTTCAAAGGCTTCCATAGCTTTCATCTGTTCATCCACGCTGCTGATGCCGATTACGATATGGCTTCCTTCCTTTTCAATCATGCGCGTGACCTTCAACTGAACGTATGTGGGTACTCCATTAAACATCAGGCGGAAGGCAAGCTTGTAAATGCCGTGCGCGTCAAGCTCCGAAATGATTTTTTCTTTTACGAATCCATCCAGGAACCGTTCCTGATCTTCCGGATATATAATTGACTCAAAACGTTCCCGCGAAAAACCGATAAAGTCCTCCCCGCTGCGCGGCAGGCCCAGCGCTCTGTATTCTTCCGACGCACTGTATTCAATAAACTTATTGTTTTTTGTATTTACATAATAAATGCAGAAATAGTCCGCTGCGAGAGCCTGCGCCACACGGGCCGGAGAAACTTTCAGGTATTCCTCTTCCATGCTATGCACCATCCTCCGAATTCGTTTGCCGGCTTCTTAATCTGTCGTGCCGGACTCGAAAAAGCCGCCAGGCAGATTTGCCGGTACAGAATAATAAAGATTCGTTCAATTACCGTTTAATCATATCATATTTTTCAGATATTTTACAACAAATATAAAAAGCTGTGCCGGTAACATCCAACAGGCAAAAAGTATCTTCTGATACAATCAGGGTAATTTTTTATATAAAAATCTATGACCGCTGCGATAACCTGATTTTGAACATTTTCCAACTTTATATTATTTTACCACCAGTATTCATTATAAACAATATTAAAAAAAAAAACTCCACAGGCTTGCCTGTGGAGCCGTAAGCTGACTTCTTATGTGAAGTAACCGTTTCTTACTTGTCGTAAAACGTAAAAGTATGTTTTCCCCGCTCTTTGGATTTATACATGGCTTCGTCGCCTTTGCTCAGCAATGTTTCTATATCGCTTGCCTGAGTTCCATGGACAATGCCTACGCTGACAGAAACAGCCGGCACTCCGTCATCCGCATTTGACAACTCCTGATTGATCTTTTCCAATTTCATTTCAATCAATTTTCGCTGCATCTCATCGGAGTGCACCATAAACACAACAAATTCATCACCGCCCAGTCGGCAGATATAATCGTCAGACCGGAAATTCTTTTTCAAAACCTGCACCAGTTTTTTCAGTACTTTATCTCCTGTTTCATGTCCGTACGTATCATTGATGGTCTTGAAATTATCAACATCAAGCATCATCAGGTACGTTGAATCCAGATCAAGGCTTGAAAGCAGAAGATCAAATCCGGCCCGGTTATACGCCCCCGTCAATTCATCGTGAGAGGCTTTGAAATTAAGATGTTCAATACTCTTCTTATACATAAAATACAAATTGTTATAGGCTTTGGCCAGATACCGGAATTCGTTAGCTCCGGTTTCCCGGATGGGGCTGTCGGTTTCAATCTGATCCACCGCACGCAGGATTGGGTTTATGCCCAGGGCAGACGTTAACCATACTACAAAGAAGATCGATGCAATTATCATCAAAACCCCCGCGCGCCCCAGATTCAGTTCCTTTTGGAAACGTTCCAGTGCATCCGTTTCTTCCTTCTGCGCCTGGCTTACAATCGCCTGAACGGTGTTGTTGACTTCCGCACGGATCCGATTCTTTTGGGTATAATATTCACCATCCAGTACCATCTTTGTGGCACGCCGCATCTTGTCCTCAGGAGAAAGCGCCATATCTGCACTGTTCAGGGTTACACCTTTCAGCACGGAAGGATACTCCCTGATTCCTTTCGCTTCAATCACCAGGCGCATCGCGTAGTATTCCCTGTCCATCAGTTTTACCGAATAGCGCATGGCCTCCTCCAGGCTTGCCAGGGCAGGGCCGACGTTCTTCACTCTTTTCAGTTCGGTAATGGCCTGTTCCCGCCGTTTGGTTGCAAAGGCTTCAATAAAATACTGTTCCATAAACCTGCGGTCTCCGCTTTCGGTAAAGCGCTGTACCATTTCCGTAAGGTGGTCCGAAGCATCCATCAGCCCGTGGACTGAATTTTGCAACATTAAATTTTCTTCCGAAGCGTTTTTAACGCGCATGAAACTGTTTATGAGCCGGTAGGTAGAGAAAATCATCAGGCAGGAAAAAATGACCGCAAATACAATCTGCCATTTGTGTATGTTACGAAGGGAAACCCCTTCTTTCAGGCTGATCATTCGTATCCTCCCTTTTTACGGCTTTGCTCCTTCACTTTAGCAACCAACTTTCGGAATGAACGGGCAATGCCGCCGATCTCATCGTTCTTATCATATTCCAGCGCAAAATCATAATTGCCCTTGTACACCTCCCGCGCAGCTTTTGAGAGATCCTGAAGGGGTTTTGTAATACGGTTTGCAAGGAACATGATGATAACACCCACGATCAGCAGTACTATGACAGAAGCATAAATGATATCCCAGATTGGTTTCTGCCAGCTGCTGTTAATCTCCGAGACAGGTGCGCACACATACAGACGCATTCCATTACTCAGCGGCATCCAGACAGCGTCCTTTTCAATCCCGTTATAGGTATACCGTATGCCGTTATTGGCGCCTAACAGTTCTTTGGGAGGAGGGGGCAATGCATTTCCGGTCAGGTAATTGGAATTCATTTGCGGGTGATAAATGAAATCACCCTTTTCGTCCAGGACAAAAGCATATCCATTATTATAGGGCCGGATGTTTTCCACTTCCTGAGCCAGGGTCCGGTAATTGATCTCGATCCCGATTACACCGATAAACACTCCATTCCAGAAGACAGGCTCATTATAGGATAATACGCGCACAGCCAGGTTATCCGTTACATACGGGGGAAGCCAGATTCCTTTTTTGGTAGCTTTGGGAACCGTAAACCAGACCAGTTTGGAAGTGTCGTTTGTGTCGAACTGCGTGATATCCGTCACTTCATGTTTATAGAATCCTTTGGCGTCCAGGTTGACATACCAGAACCCGGACACGGTTTTGGATATCGCCGGATCGATGCGGTAATAATAGGTCAGGACGCCGTTGGTCTGATGAGAAAGCTGCGAAAAGATACCGGCCGCCCGATCCACGTGCCTGGCCAGCTCCTCTTCCGACACACCCTCCAGGCTTCCTTGCGCAAGCGTCGAAACAGTTTTCACAGAATGCTCCACGCTGTTAAAATAGGCTTCCAAATCCATCCGGCCTGTTTTACACATCAGATAAAGCGTCCTGTCGGCATCCCTGTTACTCAGGTTTTTAACAGAAACGGCGCCGACAAAAGCAATGATACCCAGTGAAACGATCATTGCGCAAACTGCAAGCAAAGTAACTTTAGTTCGCATAGAATTCACCGGTAATTACCTCCCTATATCATAATCACGATTCTGCATTTCCTGACGCTCTTTTACCCCTTTGGGCATCCGGGTAAACTCCGGCCGCTTGTCCCCGGATATCCCGGAGCAGGCGCCCACGCACAAATCTTCCCGTCCCCAAATGAGAGTTTGGCGCTTTCTCCATTTTTTACTTTATACTATGTACTATTATACCACAATTTGTCGAAAGCGGAGAAAAAAATATAGTGTGTCCTGTTCTCGGGCAGACGCGGCACTGCGCTCAACTACAAAGTAGTTGGCGAAGCCATGTCTTCCATGCGCTGCTGTGCATGCATTGATGATGACTGGAAAGCTGAAATTGAAGAAGATGCAGCGGTGCGGGGCGAATAAATCTTAGCTGCAAAACGTGGATGCTTTCTCAAGCATCCACGTATTTTATTGGGTTTTAGCGCCAAAAAATCCTCTGCTTATCGTTCCACGGCTGTTGAATCTTTTACTCTACAAAATTGAAATCCGCCATACAATAGTTTTAAAACCTTGAGAAAAATGGTACATAGTTTATGCAGAACCAGCCCAAAGCCGTTACCAGCAGTACATTGAGAACTGTCAGCCGCAGGCCCTTGCGGATTTGAAGCCCGGCGTCCAGTCCGTAAGATACCGGAATCGCACGGGTAGAAACCGGCAGAACATATGCACAGTTCACCGCCACTACTGTAAGCAACATATAGGGCACCGGGTTCAGTCCGATAGCCCGGGTAATGCTGATAACTACCGGCAGCGCGATAGAAGCGGCTGCCGTATTACTGGACAGTTCCGTAAGAAAACAGCCGAACGCTGCAAACAGCGCAATGGTTCCAAGTCCGCCGGAAGGCCCGCTTGACGCAATTAAAGCCGTCAACTGCTTTACCGCTCCGGTTTCAATCAGCATGCGTCCCAGGGCCATGCCGCTGGCAAAGAGGAACATCATGCCCCACATAACATGGCTCTCCGCATAGTTCCAGTCCATCATCACTTCGTCATTCTCATCACGCAGCACAAACATCAGAAGGCCTAACGTAAGAAATGAATAGGCAGGTTTCAACCCGGGCAACACTTCCGCATAAAGAGGACGGAGGAATGCCAGCATCGTAGCCAGCACAAATAATGTCAGTCCTATCTTTTCGCCCCGCTTCAGCGGTCCAAACTCTTCGTTCAGCTTTTTAAAATAGGAAGCAGATCCGTTTAAATCCTGTGTAGTGCGATTGATCTGCCAGAGAAAGAACAGATTTAAAAGAAAAACCAGAAACAGAATCGGTACGAACCGCAACACCCAGTCCACATACATGAATTCATGTCCCGTAAGCTGCTCCAAGTAGGCAATGGCCACCAGATTTGCCGCGCCGCCGATGGGAGAACCGAAGCCGCCGATGCCGCTGCCCCAGCCAATCGCCAGCAGAATCGGCGCGGATTGCCGGACATCCGGTTCTTCCCCTCCGTTCACAAACTTCAGCATGGCTGCAGCAATGGGGCAAAGAATCGCCGCTACTACCACGTTAGGCAGAAAGACGGAGAGAACTACAGAAGCTCCCAGCCACGCTACAATCTGCTGCCGCATGGACGTGCCGATACCGCATAAAGCTTTCACGGCCACACGCCGGTCCAGACCGGTACGGCTCCAGGTCAGACAAATCAGGTCAGCCCCCAGCAGCAGCACTACGATTTCCGAAAAATAATTACTGATTACGTGCCCGCTGGGAATCAGATTCAATACTGCATTGACGGCAATCGGCAACAGCGCCGTCACCGCAATTCCCACCGGACGGAATACCCACCACAGCGCCATCCAGGCCGCCATTCCCAGAGCGCTTGCCGCCGCACTGCCAAACGACTGCGCTGCAAACCGCAGCAGTAAAAATGCCAGCGGCCCTGACAGCAATGCAAAATTCCGTTTCATATCCGAGCTCACAAATATCGCCTCCAAAGCGTTATGGAAATACTAATTCCTTCGTCTCTATATTGTCTGTTTCTTTCTAAGACCATCAAATCAAAACAGCCGTGGATGTTGAAGTTCCACAGCTGTTGAATCATTTTCTGTTAAAAATCAGGATTTGTCAGTGTGAATACGAATGAATCAATGTTTTCTTACCCATTCATAAAGTCAAAAAACCGCTTCGCATGGCTCACAGCAGGGTTGCAATGATTTTAATGGCAAACCGGTCAGTTTGTACGCTTCCCTGACTGATCGTGCAAAAGACTTTCTAACGTTTTAAACAATACATCCGGTTCTACCGGTTTACACAGGTGCGCATTCAGGCCTGCCTGCATACTGTGTTGTACATCCTCATCAAAGGCATCTGCCGTTAACGCTATGACAGGGATACTCTTTGCATCAGACCGGTTCATAGCCCTGATCCTCCGGGTCGCCTCCAGTCCGTCCATTTCAGGCATCCGCAAATCCATCAGTATCGCATCGTAATAGCCCTCTTCATGTTTCGCAAACATTTCTACGGCAATACGCCCATTTTCCGCGTGATCCACCTGTATCTCACGCATGGAGAGCACCATCATCATGATTTCGGCGTTTACCGCGACATCTTCCGCCAACAATACTCTGCGGCCTTTGAGATCCGTCGTCTCCTGGACAAGTTTCGTATTCTTCTTTTCGAAAGCCTTCCTGAACTCATCAAGCACCACCCCGGAAAAAAGCGGTTTGGCAACAAATGTGTCAACGCCGGCCTCTCTGGCTTCCTCCACAATTTCATCCCAACTATATGAAGTAAGTATAATCACCGGCGTTTCGTTGCCCACAGCAGCCCGAATTTGACGCGTCGTTTCCAGTCCGTCCATATCAGGCATGCGCAAATCCATCAGAATCAGGTTATAGGGCTCCCGTCTGGCATAGCGTACTTTCACCATCTGTAAGCCTTCTGCTCCGGACAATGCCTTTTCACAATTCACGCCCACCTGCCCTAACACAAGCTGCGCATGTTCACAGGCGATCGGATCATCATCGATCACCAATACGCACAGTTCATGGGTATGCAGAACATTTTCCGCTTCCCCGTCGTTTTGGTGGTCGCAGTCGGTCAGCGTAACCGTGACAGTAAACGTCGTTCCTTTATTCTTTTCGCTCTCTACGGAAACCGTTCCGTTCATCAACTCAATAATATTCTTGGTTATGGCCATACCTAAACCGGTGCTGCCGTAGCGGCTTGCTCTGGACGAATCCTCCTGACTGAACGCGTCGAACAGCTTGGGAAGAAACTCCTGACTCATCCCAATACCTGTATCGCTGATGATAAAGCGCAACGTGGACTTTCCATTGAATCGTGCAACGGATTCCACAACGAATGTAACGGTACCCCCGGACGGTGTAAACTTGACCGCATTTCCGAGGATATTGATCATAACCTGCCGCAACTTCATGTCGTCGCCAATATAATAATCGCAGACCGGGCCGTTCACACGGCATTCATACGCAAGGCCTTTGTCCCTGCACTGTCCGCTGATAATCGTATTGACCTGGGTCAACAGTTTTGCTAACGAAAACTCTTCATTTTTCACAACCATATGTCCGGATTCGACGCGGCTCATGTCAAGAATGTCATTGATTATGCTGAGAAGATGCTGAGCCGATATCCCCATTTTCTCAAGGTGCTCCCGCGTCGTTTCAGAAATGCCGGGGTCATTCAATGCGATTCGGTCCAGTCCGATGATCGCATTCATCGGTGTCCGGATTTCATGGCTCATATTGGACAGAAACGCAGTCTTTGCCTTGTTTGCCTTGTTGGCCTCTTCCAGCGCAACACTCAGCGATTCCCGCTGTTCCGCCAGTTCCCGCATCATTTCCTTTTGTTCTGTGATATCCAGGAAAACGCCTACATAGGTTATGGGGGTGCCGTCAGGGCGGCGTGTGGGTTTGCCGACAGCCCGGTACCAGCGGTACCCTCTGTTTTTCGTCCGCAGGCGGTACTCCACGTCATAGGTCTTTTGACCGGTATAGTCGGAAATCGTTTCATTATACGCCTTCAATACGCGCTCCCTGTCATCAGGATGCAGCAGGTTGGACCAGGATTCGAGTACATCCGGAAAGTCTTCCACGTCTTGATACCCGAGCATCCTCCGGAATTCGTCGCTCCAGTAGACCCGGGACATCACGCCTTTTTCATCAAAATCCATCGTCCATTTGCCGGATCCGAGCATTTCATGAATGGTATTAAGGGACGCAGATTCGTTTTGCAGCTGTGCGTAAAGCACATCCAGTTCCTTCTCCCGGCTTATTTCGATCGTCACGCCCCTGAACTTCACTGGCTTCCCCTCCGCGTCCCGGTACAGTATCCCTTTGCTGCGAAACCACCGGGTCGATCCATCCTTTCTGCGGAAGCGGAATTCATAGCCTTTTTTGCACATGATGTCTTCATTAAATGCATTGACAGTCGTATCACCGATAAAAACCTCCCGGTCTTCCGGGTGAATGCCCCGCACAAATGATTCAATTTCATCCGGAAAGTCACTCCGGTCACTATAGCCCATCAGTCTGCGGAAACCGTCGCCCCACTGCACAGACGCCACAGAACCGTCAGGCGCATAGTTGACAACCCAGCTTCCCGCCTTTGTCAAATCAGTAAGAAGACGAATCGTTACGGACTGCTCTTCTATAATACGCCGGTCCTTTTCATCGTTTATCCCGTTCATAATGGCTCCCTTCATCCAGATCTGCATATCTGAATCCCGTCTGATACCTATTGCAATATGACGATTGCTTCCTCTCATCTTTACGGCTTGCATAGAATAAGAAAAATCATTTATATAAACATCGTTCGGTAATCGTTTCTCAAAGTGATATCCATGGTCCTTTTTTCGCTGAACATACCATCATCTTAATTATAACAAAACAGCCACAGAAAATAAACACCGTGTCTGTTGAACTAAATCGAAATTTTGTGTGGTTTTCTTTTTTGTAAAAACAAAAGAGCAGGGACTTGCTTGCATTTAACTACTTATTTGTTATAATCATACTAAAGAATGCAACCGGATTGAGGAGGTTTTAACGTGAGTTTAATAGAAAATTTTGTGCAAAACCATGTTGACCTTTTAAAGCGTAACGACTATATCGATCCCTCGCTTTATAAAGAATACGGCGTGAAAAGCGGATTGCGCAACGAAGATGGCAAAGGAGTCCTTGCGGGACTTACGAACATTTCCCAGATAATCTCGGAAAAAAATGTTGATGGTAAGAAACAGCCCTGCGACGGCGAACTTTGGTATCGCGGGCACAGGATCAACGAGCTGATTGAAGATCTCGGAGACGAACTGGCTCTTCTCGAAAATATGGAGGCCGTGGCGCCCGGAATTATTGCCAAAGCCCGGAATCTGCCGCAACCGCCCGATCCCAACATCGATTTTTACAGCGGCGCCCTCTATTATATGCTCGATGTGCCGCCGTCACTCTTTATTGCATTTTTTGCCATCGCGCGTATCGTCGGCTGGTCAGCACACCGGCTGGAAGAGTTAATCACTTCCAACAAAATCATTCGTCCCGCTTATAAGTCTGTTATGAAGGCGGAAGCCTGAAAAAAAGTAAAACGCCGCAGTCAGGATTTAACTCCCGACTGCGGTATTTTTATACGGAATTCAACCTGTCGTTATCTGTGTAAAAAAGCTCGTACCTTTTCACGGAATTTTCTGTAACAGGGTCGCTCTATGATCATTGCATGACCAGCCCCTTCTTTACTTCCACTCTTCATGGCGCTCACCCTTGTCGTCAAACCAGATATGCTTGTCGCGCCGGCTTTTATCCGGATAAATCCAGAAAATATTAATATGCCGCCAGCCTTTTGCATCGTAGGTCGTGACGCTTTCCCGGTAAAGAGTTTGTCCGTTAATGACTACGTACCCGTATTCCTTACCATATTGCTTCCCGTCCTTATCATACCACACAAGCTCTGTATCTTTGTCGCCTCGGGGCGTGAAAAACGTATACTCTTTATGAAAAATCCCCTTTTCATCATACCAGTACCGGGTCCGGGATTTTGCCGACGTCGCCGCCGGAATCGTATGTTCGCTTGTTCTTTCAGAAGACGTGATTATTTCATGCTTGTTCCCTTCCCTGTCATACCAGTAATGCATCACAACCTCGACCTGTCTGGAGAGCCGACCTCTCTCGTCCTTGGCATAGTGGTGGGAGTTATGCTGCTCATGAAAAATTCCGTCCTTATCATACCAGTACTTTGGAGAATAGCCTGCCTCCGCCGCAAATCCCATGCAGAGGCACCCTGCAAAGAATACCGCCGCGATGATAAAACCCGTAAGCTTTTTCAGAAGAATTTTTCCTGCTTTCATAGTTTGTCACCTCCGCCATTCGTTTTCACTTGTAAAAATAGAAGGATAATGATATGATAGGCACATTGCAAAGCAGATAAATCTATTGCAAATTATATTCACAGAAAGAAGAAAAACCATGTACATACCGGAACACAACACCAAAGTCAGCGGCAGCGCCCTGCTGCCGTTTGCAGTTTTTATCGTCATCTACCTGGGCGCGGGTCTCATCCAACAGGCCCGGGGAGTGCAGATGGCCTTCTACCAGTTCCCGTCGGTAACGGCTATGTTCTTTGCGGTCATCACCGCTTTCGCCATGACCCGGGAGCCCTTCAACAAAAGCATACACATCTTTTCCCGGGGCGCGTCCAAAGAAGATGTTATCACGATGCTGCTCATCTACGTACTGGCAGGCGCATTTTCTGCCGTAGCCGGCGCCATGGGTGGGCGTGATGCCACGGTCAATCTGGGCCTTTCCGTCATTGCGCCACAGTACCTGACAGCCGGCATGTTCATTATCTCAGCTTTCATGGGCACCGCTACCGGCACCTCCATGGGAACCATTGGAGCGATCGTGCCAATCGCGGCAGGCCTGGCCGATAAGGGTGGGCTTTCCATGCCCCTGATGGTTGGCGCTTGTATCGGGGGCGCCATGTTCGGCGACAACCTTTCCATGATTTCCGACACCACCATCGCAGCCACCAAAAGCCAGGGCTGCGAAATGAAGGATAAATTCCGCCTCAACTTTTATATCGCCTTGCCTGCAGCCGTCCTTACCATGCTCATCCTGCTGTTCATCGGACGCCCGGAACACGCGGTGAACATCGCCGGCCTGGCCTATGACCCGCTGAAAGTATTGCCGTACCTGGCCGTTCTGCTCATGGCCCTTTTGGGAATGAACGTTTTCCTCGTACTGACCTGTGGCATCTTTCTGTCCGGCATAATCGGCATGCTGACAGGCAGCATCGATCTTTTCATCTTTGCCCAGAACATCTGGAAGGGCTTCACCAGTATGGACGAAGTGTTCTTCCTGACCCTGTTCTGCGCAGGCATGTCCGAACTGGTGATGCACAACGGCGGCCTGGCCTGGCTGGTGCAAAAACTGCAGACCATGATGAAAGGCGCCCGTTCCGCACAGCTTGGCATCGCGGCGCTGGTATCCCTGACCGACTGCGCTACCGCCAACAACACCGTAGCCATCGTCATCAGCGGAAACGTGGCCAAAGAAGTCAGCCGCGCCTACCGGGTGGATCCAAGAAAAACCGCATCCCTGTTAGACATTTTTTCCTGCATCGTGCAGGGCTTTTTGCCTTACGGGGCTCAGATGCTCAGCGCCACGGCGCTGGTCAACGCCTACTACGGAACCGGCGAAGTAACCTCCCTGGACTTCATCCCCTACGTGTGGTACTGCTGGCTGTTGCTCCTCTTCGGCTTGCTGTCCATATTCTTTCCTTATGCGGATGGAGTGATTCGAAAAAAACCGTGGAACTGGGAATAACAGGACTCATTATGAAAAAAATCAGTCTTCCATTTTGCAGGTTATTTCTATACATAAACAGCGACAAGCATATATACTACCGTAAAAATACCGGCACTTGCAGCCGCCTCTGCTTTACCGCTGCGGCTGATAGATCGTTCCACCCTTCTCCATATAGTTTCTAAGCGCCTGCTCGCCTAACTCCCGCTCAATGTTTCCGTACACGGTGATACCACGCTTCTTAAACTCTTCCAGCCATCCGGGTTTGAAGCCTTCATCAAACCCCGTGATCCTTTCCACGGATTCGGAAGGCACGCCGTAATAGACTTCCCTTATGCCCGACCACATAATACCGCCCATACACATGGAACAAGGTTCAGAAGTTGTGTAGAGCTTCAGGTTAAACGGGCCCAGGTCATAGGTACCCAGCTTTTCCTCCGCCACCCTTATGGCATTCATCTCCGCATGATTATGGGAACACTTGTCCAGCGCAACCGTATTGGGCATCTTTGCGACCAGATTCCCCTCCGCATCATAGATTGAAGCCAAAAAAGGACCGTTTCCCCGCTCCGAAAGATCCTCCAATTCATGCTGCAGCGCCGCTATAATCCGCCGGGCCCTGTTGATCTTTGCCGCATCCGGTTTTTCGTTGGAAACGATATCGGAAGACGCAGACGTGGAAACAGGCAGCGACATCAGACCTATACACAGAACACCCGCGTTACGAATCAACCTGCTGATTTTCATTTTCATGTCGGCGATTCTCCTTTCTAAATTACATTTTTGCTGAATTACATTTTTGCTGAATTATTTTCATTTTTATCTTGACTATAACGGAAAATGGCAATGTTTCCTTTTTGTATTATTCTGCCAACTTTTACAATTCCAGCAGACTATAGCAGGCCTCACCCGTCTTCATACATCCTGCTTATCTGCCGGATTTCCTCTTTCATGCGCCGGACGACGCTATCCGGCCCTATGATCCGTACGCCTTTTCCTAGCGCCATGATCCAACCCAGGAACTGATTGCTGACCGCTACGTTCACAATCGTGCGGAAGTGGGTTTCATCCACCTTCTTGACAGGCATATCCTTACCAAACCGGTCAATCAGGACCCCCACCATCCCATTCTCCGCCTCCAGCGTGACCTGTATCTCTTCGCCGCCGTACATACCGAACAGGCTCTTAGTGTACCGGGGCATGTTGAAAGCCTTGAACTGTTCCTTCCCTTCCCGTTTCCTGTTAACCAGTGAAATACGAAGCATCTTGTCCACCCGGTAGTGCTTGATCTTCTCGTCTTCCGCATCATAGCCTACCAGATAATAATTCTCGTCGTCCCACATCAGGCCCCAGGGACTCACCTGATACCACGCGCCGCCCTTCCGGAGCTCCATCTCTTTTTTTAAGTTCCACTGGAAGTACTTGAACTTGATCTGACTGCCCGTACCGATGGCTTCATGCAGTTTATCTACATTAAAATAAATACTTTCGTTCATGGCCTTGACACGCCCGGAGATGATGACCTGCCGCTGGAGCTGCCTCGCCTCATACTTGCTGACCATGCCCTCCAGTTTCCGGATCAGCGCATTGGATTTCTTGTCCGTGATGAACTTGGCTGACTGCACGGAATCCACCAACAGTTTGAGTTCCGGCAGTTCAAAGTCACGGTTTCCGATGTGGTAATAGTAGCTGCGCTGCATCTGTACGCCGATGATATCCACCCCGAAATCACGCAACAGTTCAAAGTCCTGGTACAGCGTCTTCCGTTCCGCGTTCACCCCGTAGGCGTGCAGTTTATCCACGATCTGCGACAGCGTAAGCGCATGCTGGTCATCCGTATCCTCGGTAAAAATCTTGACGAGATACAACAGCTTCAGCTTCTGGTTATTGATTGCCATCCGAAGTCACCTCCATATAATAGAAGCACGGAGATATCTTTGTAATCCAGTATATCACGGTTTGATGTATCACAGAGCAAAAAGGGGATCAATTCTTCTGATGTTCTCCAATTATCTTCTCCATCCAGATCATATTATACCAACGGTTGAATTTATATCCGCAGTTATGGAACTGACCAACCATAGTATAACCGAGATGGCTGTGAAAATGCTCGCTGTTCCTGGTCAGATACTCATCCTCGGTGACGGGATCCGCAATACAGGCGTACAAGTTCAGAATGCCCGCCTTTTTTAACGCAGTCTCAAGCGCCTCGTAAAGCATTCGGCCGTAACCGCGTCCTTTTGCATGTCGTTCAACATAAATGGAAACCTCACAGCAATGGTCATACGCGGCCCTGTTTTTAAAAACACCGGCATACGCATACCCCAGAATAACTCCCTTCTCTTCCAAAACGAGATAAGGATATCTTTCCAGCGTGCGGACGATTCGCCCCTGAAACTCATCCAGCGACGGCACGTCAAGCTCAAACGAGATTGCAGTGTTTTTTACATAGTAAGAATAGATTGCAAGAATTTTTTCAGCGTCTTCTTTTACAGCGTTACGAATCATAATTACCGCCTTGTCTTTCAAAATCACAGCAAGATTTGTATGCGTAACTCCAATTCTCTTTCGTTACAGTTACCATACGTAGTACGGCTCGTCTCCGTAAGCCTTCTTAAGAAGCTCCCGTGCTTTCTTCGAAAGATCGGAAACACATTTCCATTTGTCCTTTTCTATGACCATGGTGTCTCTTGTCCTGGTGTTGTATTTCTTCCACCCGGCCCCTTTCACAGAGGGATCACCCGTCCTGGCAAAATTTACCCACGACTCCTGTACTTTGGCGGCGGTCCGGGGATCCACCTCTCCTGCGTATATGTCTTCCTTACGATTGTTCAGCGTAAACATATGGCATTTATCTACGTCAGTCGTAACTTTCGGGGCTGTAACAAAATGAAGTTTTTACACTGGCATTTTGTTCAGCCCTTTTCCATTGCGCAACAATGCGGGGTTACGAACTATCATTAAGAATAGTCTGTAACCCCGCTATCTGTTTTTGGGCACA
>Ga0256405_10002569_pt1 | contig 41145 bp, 31 predicted proteins | sample RumenRJG_02DNA_FD_189096 | JGI IMG/M metagenome (GOLD analysis project Ga0256405, IMG submission 189096) | Bovine rumen microbial communities from Lethbridge, Alberta, Canada - RJG_02 | ecosystem: Host-associated > Mammals > Digestive system > Stomach > Rumen | place: Canada: Alberta... | reverse complement strand
CAGTTAGAGCAGCACGAGGAATTTCAATCATTGTACCGAATTTGTATTCAAGTTGAACACCTTTTTCCTGCATAACCTGTTTTGCAACGCTTACTAATGTAGCCTTAGCAGTCTTTAATTCGTTGATGTGGCCAATAAGAGGAATCATAATCCACGGCTGGATTTTATGACCTTCTTTTGTTAAATCACAGCAAGCTTCAAAGATTGCTCTTACCTGCATTTCGTTGATTTCAGGATAGGTTAAACCTAAACGGCATCCTCTCAAGCCCATCATCGGGTTAGATTCAGATAAGTTTTCAACGATTTCAAGCATTTTTTCGTCTTCTGCATAATCCTGACCTAAGGCCTTTTTAGTTGCAACTTTTTCAACTAATTCAATCTTAGAAGGTAAGAATTCGTGCAAAGGCGGATCAAGTAAACGAACAGTAAGAGGTTTGTCGCCTAATGCTTTGAACATTGCATAGAAGTCTGAATACTGCATCGGAAGTAAGTGAGAAAGTGCTTCTTTTCTTGCTTCTGCTGTGCCTGCAATAATCATTTTTTGCACCCAAGGAAGTCTGTCAGGATCCATGAACATGTGTTCCGTTCTGCAAAGACCTACACCTTCAGCACCGAATTTGATAGCGTTTTCGATATCTTTCGGAGTATCAGCGTTTGCTTCAACGTGGAGTTCTTTAACTTCGTTAACCCAGTTAAAGAAGGTTTCAAAGTCTGCATCGATACCTGCTTCAACAAGTTCGATAGCGCCTTCCATAACTTCACCTGTTCCGCCGTCTAATGAAATAACATCATTCTTGTGGAATACAGTTCCGTCAGCGCAGGTAATAGTTTCTGCTTTAAGGTCGATAGTCAAATCTTCACAACCTGAAACGCATGGTTTACCCATACCTTTTGCAACAACTGCAGCGTGAGAAGTTGCACCGCCTCTGAGTGTCAAAACACCCTGAGAAACTGCCATACCGTGAATGTCATCAGGACAGGTTTCAATTCTGACCAGGATAACCTTTTCACCATTAGCACCACGCTGTGCCGCTTCTTCGGTATCAAATACGATTTTACCAACCGCAGCACCAGGAGATGCGTTTACACCCTTTGAAACTTTGTGTGAATGTTTAACTTTGTCAGGGTTGAAGCAAGGCAACAATACTTGATATACAGAGTATGGATCAACCTGCATAATTGCTTCTTCTTTTGAAATGATACCTTCGTTGTACATATCAACGGCAATTTTAATCGCTGCTTTAGCGGTTCTTTTACCGTTTCTTGTCTGAAGAATCCATAACTTACCTCTTTCAACGGTAAATTCCATATCCTGAACATCGTGATAGCCTTTTTCAAGTTGTTTTGCAATATTTACATATTGTTCATAGATATCAGGCATATCTGTTTCAAGTTCAGAAATTTGTTTTGGAGTTCTGATACCTGCAACAACGTCTTCACCCTGAGCGTTTACAAGATATTCACCATAGAATTTGTTTTCGCCTGTAGCAGGGTTACGGGTGAATGAAACACCTGTAGCACAGTCGTTGCCCATGTTACCGAATACCATTGTCTGAACGTTAACCGCAGTACCGAAGTTGTGGTCGATTTTGTTCATATTTCTGTATGCAACGGCACGAGGAATATTCCAAGAACGGAATACTGCTTCGATTGCTTCCTGCAGCTGAACATAAGGGTCTTGCGGGAATTCTTTGCCCGTAACTTCTTTAATAACCTGTTTATAGACAGGGATTAAAGATTTCCAGCCTTCTGCAGAGATTTGAGTATCTTCTGTGACGCCTTCTCTTGCCTTAACTTTTTCAACTTCTGATTCAAAGTATTTTTGTCTGTCCATTTCCCAGGCAACTGAGCCAAACATTGTTAAAAATCTTCTGTATGAATCGTAGCAGAAACGAGGATTGTTGGTTAATTTAACCATTGCTTCTACTGTTTCATCGTTCAAACCTAAGTTCAAAATAGTTTCCATCATACCCGGCATTGAAACTCTTGCGCCTGAACGAACGGAAACTAACAACGGATTTGTTGCATCGCCGAACTTTTTGCCTGCTTGTTGTTCAACTTCTTTTAAATAATATTTTACTTCGTCCATCAAGCCTTCAGGCATTTTGTTGCCGTTGTTGATGTATTCCATACAGGTCGCTGTTGTAATCGTAAGTCCCGGTGGAACAGGAAGTCCTAAATTGGTCATTTCAGCAAGGTTAGCACCCTTACCGCCTAATTCGGCACGCATGTGAGCATTACCCTCTCTGAAAAGCCATACTCTTTTTTCACTCATAGTTTTTCTCCTTTTAAATATTTAAAAAGTGTTACGTTATATTCTTTTCTGCCTAAATCGTAACATAAACACAGTATATAAAAAATATTTATAGGCAATTATTTAGAGAATTTAACAAATATTACACATTTTGTGTAAAAAATTCCAAAATTTTATCGTTATATCGGTTATTGTTTGCACTGAACGGAAAAACTTCTCCGCCGAATTCTTTTTTGACATGTGCTAATGCCTGCGCAACTTTATTGTGTGAAGATATACAGTCCGTCTTTGTTACAACCGTTATAACAGGCAGATTATAAGCACAAACCCACTCTCTCATCTGATAGTCATTTTTTTGAATTTCGTGCCTGCCGTCAATTAATTGAACCAAATATTTTATATCTTCCCGTTTGAGCAGATATTCTTCCAAGTTCTTCTGCCAGCGGTTTTGAACCTCTTTTGAAACCTTAGCGTAACCATACCCCGGCAAATCCGCTATCATGAATTTATCGCTGAAATTAAAGAAATTTATGAGCCTTGTTTTCCCTGGGGTATTTGATGTTTTTGCAAGTTTTTTGTTGTTTGCAAGCCCGTTGATAAAAGATGATTTTCCGACATTAGAACGTCCCAAAAGCGGAAATTCGGGCAGGCTAAAGTTCGGACACTGAGAGAGTTTTTCCGCACTGATTACAAATTTTGCCTGCATAAAGTTAGCCATTAATAAATTTACCCCTTACCCCTTGCTTGCTCTTTCTTTTTGCTCTAAAAGTTTCTTCTTATACAAAACCGTCTGAAAAAGATTGTACATCTTGGGGTTATTTACAAGTGTTAATTGTGTTTTGCCGTTTACAAAATCAATATTAAACGACTTTTCTTTTGCGAAAAAATTTTCACCTTCAATATTTACTATCTGAAACAAACCGTTAGTCAATATACTCAGCGGTTCTTTCCAAAAAAGTTCAAATGTTCTTCTGATGTCAAATTTTTTCTTTTTCATATCCCTATTTTAAATAAAAGGCCGGATTGTTTCAATAATATAACAAACCAGCCCTCTATTTTTATTTTGTTTTAAATTATTACATTTCCTGTGAGAATACCTGAATTCTCTGTTCAACAGCAGCCTTATCGGAAGCATTAGGTGCTAAAGATAAATACTGTTTGTAGTATTTAATTGCGCCTTCATAATTCTTTTCTGCTTCGTAAGCCTGCGCTTTAAGTTTTGCAATTGACGGAGCATTATGATAGAAATCGATTGCTCTGTTGCAATATTCGATAGTTGATGCATAATTGCCTTCTTTGAACTGTCTTAAAGCAATTTCAAAGAATTCGTTTGATTTCATTTCGCACAAATCGATGTAATGCAAGCCGTTTAATGCAATCTTGTTGTTCGGATCAGACATCAAAACTTTTTCCAAAGCCTTTCTTGCCGTTCTGAACTGTTTATGCTGAACAAGAATTTCAGATAAATATAATTCATCATCAATACTGTTTGCAAAGTTGATAGCATTTTCAAATGTATAAATTGCATCTGATTCACGACCGAGTGACAAATATGCTTCACCCTTAATTACCGTATCAACCAAACTGTTAGATGCAGACTGAACAATGTAATTCAAATTATCTTCGGTCATTTCTAACTGGTGAGTGAGTTTACCTAACTTAATTTTTGCAAGATGAAGTTTCAAATCGTTAGGAGTTCTTTGAATAGCCTCATTTACATAGTCATAAGCAAGATAAACATCTTTGTTTGTTGTGAAATCTCTTGAATCAGCCGTATCTCTTGCCATTTCGTAGTAAGTATTAGCAAGACCTACGATAGCGGCATTGTTATAAGTTGCATCACCCAGCAATCTTGAATAATATTCCAAAGCCTGTTGATATTTCTTTGTTTCCAAAGACATATTACCGACTCTATAAATACCTTCTTTATAATTCGGGTTCAAAATAATTGCTGTCTTTAATTCTTCCATTGCAAATTCGTGGTCTGCACGACGTTCGTAAACCCCTGCCAAGTTGACATAAGGTCTGAAATTTTCAGGTTTTACGTATTTTGCTTTTTTGAACGAATTAATAGCAGCCGCCTGGTTGCCTTGTTTTAAGTATAATTCACCCTGCAAGTTCCATCCCGGAGATGACTGCGGGTTGATATGCAATGAGTGGTTTAACCAGGTTAATGCTTTTGTATAATCACCTCTGCGCGCTTCAACCTGTCCCATGTGGTACATTGAAGTTGCGTTGTGAGAGTTGCATTTAATTGACTGCAGGTAGTATTTTTCAGCCTGATCCAAATCACCGTCAAGCATTGCAATATTACCCAAATTATCATAAGCAGGCGCAAATTGAGGGTTTATTTTCAAAGCAACTTTGAATAAATCAGCGGCATCTTTTTTGTTGCCGAGCTTTAAAGTTGCCACACCCATTGCGTTGTATGCTTCAAAATATGTACTGTCTAAATCTACAGCCTTTACAAATTCCTGAATAGCAGCATTTGAAAGGTTTGTGATGTTTTTAATATATTCAACATCTGATGAAGTTTCTCTCATCAGGTAAACAAGCCCCTGTGCATAGTGGAACTGAGGATTATTCGGATATTTTTCGAGTAATTTGTCAAGTTCCGACTGAGCCGGTGCAAGTTTCCACTGTTTTGCAAAAGACATTAACTGCAAAGCCTTTGCCTCTAAATCATTAGGGTTCTTTTGCAAAATCTCTTTCAACTTCGCATCTGCTTCTGCGTAGTTGGTATATTCTATCATTCTGCCGATATCAACATAATTCTTTGATATCCCTGCTTTTAAAGGTTCTGCAGAAAATGACGAAGGAGCAAAAAGAACACATGAAGTCAAAATCATCGACGTAACTAACAATTTCTTACAATTCATTGTTTTCTCCTAACCTTTTATCGCTTAATATTATTCCAAATCTTATGAAGATATTGTATAATAGTTAAGATAAAAAAGCAATAGAGTTTACAAATGGGAATAAATTCAAATTCAAAACAAGATTTAGATGATTTTAAAGGGTATCTTCTGGCAGAAAAAAACTTCTCCGAACATACCGCAAAAGCGTATTATTCAGACATTTTAGGGTACATTATATGGCTCGGGGATGAGGGATGTGAAGGCGCCGATTTTTCGAAAATTCGGGACTATTTGCACTTTATTCAGAAATATGATTACAAAAAAACGACAGTCGCCCGAAAGATAGCATCCATAAGGACTTTCTACAAATATTTATCAAGAGAGAAAAAAATTGACAACAATCCTGCGCAGAATATAATTTCCCCCAAACGACCGAAGTCGTTGCCAAAATTCCTCTCAACGGAGGAGATAGAAGAAATATTAAACAACATAAATATTTCAACACCGGCAGGATACCGCAACAGAGCAATACTTGAACTCCTTTGGGCAAGCGGTATGCGTGTTTCAGAATTAAGTAATCTCAATTTCGGCAACCTTAATCTTGAGAACAACGAAATTACGGTATTCGGTAAAGGTGCGAAAGAACGAATTATTCTTATAACAGACAGGGCTAAAACCTATCTGCAAAAATATATCGAAATTGCACGTCCGCTTGTGGCTAAAGGCTTTGACGTTCCGCCGGTTACGGATAATTCGCCCGTATTCATTAATAAAACAGGTTACCGACTCCAAACCCGTATGGTCAGAAACGTTATAAACGAAATTGTTGAAAAAATTGAACTGCCCAAAAAGGTTACACCGCACATGTTTCGCCACAGTTTTGCAACGCACTTAATCGAAAACGGCGCAGATTTGAGGGTGGTACAGGAACTTTTAGGGCACGCAAGCATCTCAAATACCCAAATCTACACCCACATCTCAATGCAGCATATGAAAGAGGTTTACGACCAAACACACCCCAGAGCGTAAAGCCCTTAATATATCTTAATATAAATATATGGTGCAGTTATTTTAGTTGATTGTTCCTCACCAAAGGGGGAGGTTAGGAGGGGTACAACTTTTTAGTTGCTTATTCCCTCCCCATCGGAAAGGTGCAATTAATTATCAATATAGGTTTGTCATATCAGACGATTTATATATTTAAAATTTCAAATAATAGGAATTTTTATAAAATAGAATTATAATTAAGTTATTGCACATTAAAATAATTTACAATAAGAGTAGGACAGTCGCGTGATTTTCCTTTTTATGCACGACAAACTTTTCTGCATAAAGGTGTAAGAAAGGAGAGTCAATCAATGATGTCAGAGCAAATCAAAGAAAAAATAAAAGGCATCCTATTGGTAGTAGGAAACCTTTTATTATTGATTCCTTCATTATTGTAGGGACTGCATTGGGGGTATCTCTGCGGGATACTCCCTCCCTACTCTTATTATAAATCATTTTTTCTATTTTACAAGTGTAATTTTGTATTTTTGTAACAATAAAGCAATTTTTGATAAGAAAAATACTTTATATAAATATGCTTAATTTTTTGAGGATGATAATATGGACGATGGAACTTTTAAAATAGGAACAACAACTTTTTTTAAAGGAGATGTAAAACATTATCAACCTATTATTGATAATGGTAAAACTAAATGGCATATAACTTTAAACGACAATACATCACTATTTTTAGATGATAAAGCTGGTGGGCAGATTATGTTTGGTCGAAATATAGAAACAGGACAAAGAGCTGTACAATTCTCCGGTGTCAACGGTATGAATGTATTTCAACAAGGTGCCAATTTTGATTTAAGTGCTTGTGATAATTACACCTTAGAATTAAAAGATGGAAATGCTGCAAAGGTAAACATACACAACCAAATTGGTTCAAAAAAGGATGGTAAAATATTATCTCAAGATGCAAATGACATAATTTCTAAAGATAATGATGTTTATGGAATTTGGGAACACGATACTCAATTAAGCAAAATACGATCATTTAATAGTGAAACTTCTTCTAGGGAAATAAGAATAGAAAGTTTGTATATGTCTGAGGAAGACTTTGATAAATTAGTTTCAGAAGGGAAAATTGACCCAAACAATTTTGTTACAAATTAGTATGTAGGGTGCGTTTATACGCACCAAAATGCTGGTACTATTATTGAAAGTATGTAGGTCGGATTTACCAATCCGACCAATTATTATTGTTGGCTTAGTAAAGCCAACCTACAATTTGGAATTAAACTATTCAACTATTATTATTACTTAAATTCGTTTAACATAAATAAATTATTCCAAACCTAACCTCCTAAACTGTGGAGTAAAGGGCGGGTTTTAACCCGACAAAATATGTCTGCTCATTCCTCCCCAGAGGGGGAGGTCAGGAGGGGTGCATTTTTTTAGTTGCTCATTCCTCCCCAAAGGGGGAGGTTAGGAGGGGTACAACTTTTTAGTTGCTTATTCCTCCCCAAAGGGGGAGGTTAGGAGGGGTGCAATTTTCATGATATAACTGACTTATGGATGAAATACACATAAAAGCAAGACAATTACGCAACAATATGACTCCGCAGGAAAAGAAACTGTGGTATTATCTGCGAAATAATCAAATAAATAATTGTCGTTTCAGACGTCAATATCCTATTGGAAATTTTATTGTTGATTTTGTCTGCCGTTCAAAAAATTTGGTCATAGAAATTGATGGCGGACAACATAATGAACAACAAAGTATAAATTATGACAATGAAAGAACAAAATATTTAAAATCAAGAGGCTTTAATGTAATAAGATTTTGGAACAGTGACATTGATGAAAATATTGAGGAAGTTGTCAATAAAATTATTGAATATCTCAAATAGATATTTCCCCTCCTAACCTCCCCCATCGGGGAGGAACTATTGATTTGCTTGCGCCGAACTTGATATTACAAGTTCTCGCCAAAGTATCGCATTATAAAACCCCCGATTCCCTCGGAGGTTCTATGGTGGGCGATACAAGGCTTGTCTTGACCTGCTCGCTATAAACGGCATTTCGCATTTTGGCTTTTGTGCCTAATGGCACAGCCAAAATCTGCTCCAGCCTCTGCTCGCAGGTCGCCGAACTTGATATTACAAGTTCTCGCCAAAGTATCGCATTATAAAACCCCCGATTCTCTCGGAGGTTCTATGGTGGGCGATACAAGGCTCGAACTTGTGACCCCTTGAATGTCGTTCAAGTGCGCTACCAACTGCGCCAATCGCCCTTAAATTTCTCATAAAAAAAGGAGACACCCGGATTTGAACCGGGGATAAAAGCTTTGCAGGCTTCTGCCTTACCACTTGGCCATGTCTCCAATTTCCGTATTCCTAATATACGAAAGACATAAACCAATGTCAAGAAAGTTTATTGAGCCTTGCTGACAAGCATTTTGTTTAAAATATCCTTTGCCTTTTCTAACTGGCTGTCTGTTCTTGTTTCCAAATCTCTCTTTGTAAAATTCACACGCAAATCAGGACTTATCCCCCTTTTGTGAATATCAGCGCCATGCGGAGTCAAATATTTTGCGATAGTCAAATTCAAGCCCGTTTCATTCGGCATCGGAATAATTTTTTGCACCATACCCTTACCGTAAGTTTTTGTTCCGACAAGTTTTGCCCTGTGATAATCCTTCATTGCCCCGGCAAAAATTTCCGTCGCGCTTGCACTCGTTCCGTCTACAAGAATTATGACAGGTTTTTTGATACTTACATTCTTGTCCTGCGCCATTACATCATAACGATAACCATTCCTGCCGACAATACTGACAAGTTTGCCCTCATCTATAAACAAATTCGCAATGAACACCGCATTTGAAAGCAAACCGCCCGTATTCCCCCTCAAATCTATAATCAGACCTTTTGACTCTGAAGTATTTTCTAACGCCTCCAAAAACTCGTTCGGAACCGTACTGCTTATAAAACTCGAAATCTGAATATAGCCGATTTCGTCTTCAACTGAACTTTTTATACTCTTTAGTGCAATTTCTTTTCTTATAATCTGCTTGGTTAATTTCGTATTTCCGCGCAGAATATCAAGACTTACAAGGGTATTTGGCGCTCCTTTTACAAGCCCCGAAACCTGAGAAAGCGAAAATCCGTTAATCTCTTTACCGTTTACGGCAAGTATAATATCATCATTTCTTAAATCAGCAAACTGTGCGGGAGTTTGCTCAAGAACATTAATAATTCGGAATTTACCGCCGTCATTTACAATACTCACACCGATTCCGTATATTTTGGAAGTTATATCCGTTCTCTGCTTTGAAAATTCGTCTTTAGTCAAAAACCTTGAATATTGGTCATTCAGGCTTGCAAGCATTGTTTCGGTTGCAACTTTAACATCATCTGCCGTTTTTATTTTGTTTTGATAATGATTCTTCCACCTTGACCAGTGCTGATGATTAAAAGTTGAATCATAATATTCGTTTTTTATTGTCTGCCAGTTTTTTTCAAAAAGTTTTTGCGGAGAAAACTCTCTTTTATCAACAGTTTGAATAGTGTCCGATATAAGCGGATTTTTATTTACAAGATAAATTGAATGTCCTGCATGCAAAATCAGGGCAATTCCCGCAGTCAAAATTAAAACAGTAAATCTCCGTTTCATACTGTTAATTTAACATCAACGGAATTTTTTAATCAATATACTTTTTGCGTAGGAAAGTAATTTATTATAAATCCTCAAACCCCGGAGAATATGACGGCAGGTTTTTGTAACCTGAGTTCTGCATAACGGATTTTTTAATGTATTTATTCGTGTAATTTCCCTTTTCAAGAAGTTTTTTGAGGGTGTTTTCACGTTTTACAAGCGAAGAACTCTCATCGTTGCTTTCAGGGTAAAGTTTTAAAATTTCATCCCAAACAACGGCTTCCATATGCCAAGCGTAAGTTTCTTCGGCAAGCGAATTAAATTCGTCCTGATGCAGAGCCTCATGAGCAAGAAGTGCCGCAAGTGCGCCTGCCGGCGCATTTCGGTGTTTTTGATTTATATAAATATATAATTTTTTACCTCTTTTCCACCCTAAAGCATCAAATGTTGCATAATCGGCACTAATCTGACTCAAATCCCTAAACTCAATTTTGACAGGGCGTTGGGACAAATTACTGCCTAAGATAGCATTACGAGAAAACATGCCTGTTGTGTCTTTCAGCATATCAAGTGCAACATAAAAAATTTCATCCTGACCGACCGATTTATATCCCGGAGCAATTTGTTTAATATAAACAGGGGTATATTTTGCAGGGTACTGTTTCGGAACAATCTGGCTTGTCAAATCTTTTTCTTCGGCTGAAGCAAAAGTACCAAGATTCACAACAAGCATTGCGCCGATTAAAATTTTTGCAAACAATTTTTTCATACTCAAATTCATACTTTAATCATATCCCTCATTAATCTCAGATATAATTATTATATTTATGTTTTTGCAAAAGGCAAATTTATTTTTACTTTTTTCGGTTAAGTTTTACGAGTTCTGAGTATCTGAACTTGTATTCGTTTGAATCATCAAGGTTTTGGGCTTCAGACATATATTCCAAAGCAGATTTGTAATCTTCTTTTGCCTGATAAAATTCGCTCATTTTTGCATAATATTCAGGATTATTCAAATCGTACAAAATAGCACGTTTCATACATTCGATGGCTTCTTCGGGGTCATTTGTATTTTGTCTTGAAAGGGCAAGGTAATAATACCCCGATGCACAATTTATATCCAAATTCAGGGCATCCTGCGCAAACTCTTTTGTCTTTTCGTAATCTCCATTCAAATACGACGCTTTTGCGCCCAAAATATATGCACTGATATAGTTTTCATTCCCTTTTATAATTTCGCTGACAACACCAAGCGCCTTATCATAATCCTTTTGAGAAATATAAATTTCTGATAAATCGCAGAGTGCCGAAGGTGTTTTTTGTTTTACCCCGTTTGTCTGCTCAAGAACTTTCTGCGCCTTATCATAACTCCCAAGTTGAGCATAAATACTGCTTAAAGAGGTTTTTGCAAAATCATCATCAGGATTTTTTTCAATACAATTTTCCAAAATCTCTACACTTTCAAGATAATTTTTGTTATGAGCAAGTAAAAGTGCTTTTAAAACAAGAGTTCCAAAGTGTTCGGGATTTATTCCCAAAATCGCATCGACTTCGTTTTCCGCCTTTTGGTATTCTTTATTTTCATAATAAAGATAGGCAAGCGAATAACGATAATCCGCATTATCAGGGCTTAGATAAATTGCCTGAGAGTACGCCCTTTGAGATTCTTTTACCCAACCGTTGTAAAAATATGCGTTGCCTAAATTGTAATAATACTTTGAATTGTGTTTATCAAGTTCTATCGCTTTTGAAAAGTGCTTTATACCTTCCACAAAATTCATATTCTCTAAATCAAACAGTCCCAAGAAGTTCAGGATTTCAGGATTTTGAGAATTTGAAGATATACGGTTAAAAATCTCTTTTGATGACTCAAAATCACTCTCATCGAATTTCATTTTACCTTTTAAAAGTAATACCCTCTCATCGTTTTCATCGCAGGAATTTATCAGTTCCTTTGCCTTTTGTATTTCACCGTTTGAATAAAGTGCATCTGCACATTCGATTTTAACATCATTATCAAAATATTCACTGTTTTCATACTTATCAATTTCTGTAAACAATTTCAAATCAATAAGAATTTTTATCAGGCGTTTTAAATTATCACTGTTTTTATTGTCATCAAATAGCCCCTGTGCAACAGAAAGTGCAGAATTTAAATCTCCGGTTCTTTTGTGTATTTCACAAATCAGTTTCAGGGAAGTATCATGATTTTTGTTTACATTCAGAGCCTTTTCAAGATATTGATAAGCACGTTCATAATTTCCCATCTCAAAATAAATATCCCCAATCTGATAAAGAATTTCCGCATTGTCATTTTCAAGTTCAAGAGCTTTGTAAAGCATTTCTATAGCGGGCTTGTAATACTTTTGCTCTTTTAACTCAAATGCCTGTTTTATATAATCTATAACCTGATTATCTTCCATAATTTTTCCTATTCTTCCTCTACTGACTGCGGGATATAAGGGATTTGATTTCCGTCGTCATCTGCATTTTTTTGTTTCGGTTTAAAAATTTCATCAAAATCAAATTTTTTCTTTTTCTTAACCGGTTTTTCAACTTTTTTATTAATTATTATCAAAACTTCATCCGGCTTTGCCATTTTGAGGTTATTTCTTGCTATACCTTCAAGACTGTTATCTGATGTTATCATCTTTTTTTGGGCTTTCAAATCCTGATTATGCAGTTTTGTTTGTTTCAGCACTCTTTCAAGCGTAATAACTTTTGCTTTGAATGAAACTATTTTACCGATATTTAATATGGCTCCGTAACCGATTTGAATAAGGCAAAATACAAGAACAATCGTCAAAAAAGAATAATAAAAGCCTGTTTTACGGCTTTTGCGTTTGTTTTCCTCATAATTATTCAGATTCTTTTTCTTGATTTTTCCCATATAATCCCTATGCTTTGATTATAAACAAAGTTTATCCCAAAAACAAATATATTTTACAATTTTTACAGTCAAAAATAAAGCGAAAATCCTAAGATTCTGAATCAAGTTCAGAATGACAGAATTTTCGCTTTTATTTTATTAATTATTAAGCGTCTTTTTTTGCAAAAGACTGATTTGCTCTTGATTTTATTTCTTCTTCTATTTTTGAAATAAATTCATCAACGCTGAAAGTGCCGATTTGGCCGATACCTCTTGCACGAACCGCAACGGTGCCTTCCTGCGCCTCTCTGTCGCCTACTACGCAGACATAAGGAATCTTTTTATCCTGCAAAGATTCTCTGATTTTGTAATTCATAGATTCCGAACGGTCATCTAAAGATGTTCTTATACCGACTGCACGAAGTTTTTTATAAACACTTTCTGCGTAATCGGTGTGTTTATCGTTAGAAATCGGAACAACATTAACCTGCGTCGGAGCAAGCCATGTCGGGAATGCACCGGCATAGTGTTCAATTAAGATACCATGGAATCTTTCCATTGAGCCGAAAATTACTCTGTGAAGCATCAGCGGAGTTTTCAACTGACCGTCTTTATCCTGATATTTAATATCAAATCGTGCAGGTAAATTGAAGTCTAACTGGATTGTCGCACATTGCCAAGTTCTGCCGATAGCGTCTTTGACCTTGAAGTCGATTTTCGGGCCGTAGAATGCACCGTCGCCTTCATTGATGTCGTATTTCATCCCTCGGCGTTCCATTGCTTCCTTCAAGCCTGCTTCTGCCTTGTTCCAGTTTTCGATTTCGCCGACAAAACTTTCGGGACGGGTAGAAAGTTCAACTTCAAATTCCATATTGAATATCGCCATCGTATCGGCAACAAAATCAATAATAGCATTGATTTCATCGACCAACTGTTCAGGAGTACAGAAGATATGCGCATCGTCCTGCGTGAAGCCCTGAACCCTTGTCAAACCTGAAAGTGCGCCCGATTTTTCTTTGCGGTAAACCGTACCGAGTTCTGCCATTCTTAACGGCAATGAACGGTATGAATAACGGTTTGCCTGATAGATAAGAATGTGGAACGGACAGTTCATCGGTTTTACAACGTACTGGTCATCACTATCTTCATCCTTTTGTACAAAGAACATATTTTCTTTGTAGTGGTCCATGTGTCCTGAAATTTCCCAAAGAGTTGATTTTGCAATTTGCGGAGTATTTACGATTACATACCCTCTTTTGCGGTGTTCTTCTCTCCAGTAATTTTCGATTTGTTCACGTACGCACGCCAAATTCGGGTGCCACAATACAAGCCCTCCGCCCATTTCTTCTCTGGTAGAGAACAGGTCTAACTGCTTGCCGAGTTTTCTGTGGTCACGTTTTTCTGCTTCTTCCAAGAAGGTCAAATATGCCTGCAAATCTTCCTTATTCCAGTATGCCGTTGCATAAATTCTCTGAAGCATTTTATTTTTTTCGTTACCTCGCCAGTATGCACCTGCAACTTTTAATAACTTGAATGCGTTTGCCTTGATATATGAAGTATTTGGCAAATGAGGTCCTGCACAAAGGTCGTTAAACAGTGCGTTTCCGTCTTTGTCTTTTGTAATATACAAAGTCGGGTTGTCGTTGCGGTGTTCTTCTAAAAGTTCCGCTTTGTAGATTTCGCCCTGTGATTTGAATTCGTCAATCTGCGCCTGAACATCAGGAATTTCATATCTTTCAAAGGTAAGATTTTGTTTAACGATTTCTTTCATTTTTTCTTCGATTTTGTCCAAATCTTCCTGTGTGAAAGCATGACCGTCAGTCAAATCAAAGTCATAGTAAAACCCCTCAGCAGTAGATGGCCCGATAGCCAACTTTGCATTCGGGAATAAACTTTGAACAGCCTGTGCCATAATGTGAGATGTCGAGTGTCTTAAAATCGACAATGTTTCGTTGTTCTTTTCCATATTCAATTTTTCCTTTTCTATCCTTTGGGATAAATTTAATTTGGCAATCGTTACATCGAAAAACCTAAACTTATCCTCAGGGTGGATCCCCTTAACAAGTACAAAAATATTATATAGCAAAAAATTAGAAAAATAAAATTAGTTTGCAGGTTTGGAGTTTGAAGTTCGTTACAGTTATTAAATAAGTTTGCAGGTTTGCAGGTTTGGAGTTTGAAGTTCGTTACAGTTATTAAATAAGTTTGCAGGTTTGCAGGTTTGGAGTTTGAAGTTCGTTACAGTTATTAAATAAGTTTGCAGGTTTGCGGGTTTGGAGTTCATTACAGTTATTAATTAATTTTGAAACGAACTTGCAAACTTTCAAACATTCAAACTCTCCAACTTATAATGAAACGAACTTGCAAACTTTCAAACATTCAAACTCTCCAACTTATAATGAAACGAACTTATTACCTTAATGCCTTTAGACACCCCTAAAACCTGAAATCACGCTGTCCGTGTTCGATTTTTTCAAGATATTCGGCAGTCTTTTCTTTTACGGTCTGTGAGGTTTCAAGCGTCTGCAATTCTTTTTTAACCAGTTCATATCCTATTTTTTTGGTTTCTTCGGATGCGTAATCTTCTAAATATTCTTTTAGTGTGATAAGTGCGTTCGGATGGCAGAAGTTGTGAATTTGTTTTTCTTTGCAGATTTCCATAAACCTGTCTCCTGTTCTGCCTGCCCTGTAACAAGCGGTACAAAAACTCGGCACATACCCGATTTGCATCAACCATTTAATAACTTCGTCTAAAGTTCTTCTGTCCTCAACATCAAATTGCGCAGTTTCTTCCTCAATTTTATCCTGCGGGTGAGCATAACCGCCGACACTTGTTTTTGAACCGCCAGAAATCTGCGAAATCCCCAAATCAAGTACACGTTTTCTTGTCTTTTCAGATTCTCTTGTAGATATAATCATGCCCGTATAAGGTACGGCAATTCTTATACAAGCAACAATTTTTGCAAACGTATCATCGTCAATTCCGTTTTCAAATGCGCTCGGGTCTATGTCATCAGCCTTCCTAATTCTCGGAACTGAAATCGTATGAGGCCCTACCCCGAAAACCGCTTCCAAATGCTCTGCGTGCATCAGCAAAGCCGTAAATTCATACTTATAGGTTGAAAGTCCGAACAAAACTCCCATTCCGACATCATCAATTCCGCCCTGCATTGCTCTGTCCATAGCCTCAGTATGGTAATCGTAATTATGTTTCGGCCCTGTCGGGTGAAGTTTTTCATAGCGTTCTTTATCGTAAGTTTCCTGAAACAAAATGTATGTGCCTATTCCTGCGTCTTTTAATTTTCGGTAATTTTCAACCGTTGTTGCCGCAATATTAACATTCACCCTGCGGATTGCACCGTTTTTGTGATTTATTGAATAAATTGTTTTGATAGATTCCAAAACATACTCAATCGGGTTATTAACAGGGTCTTCTCCCGTTTCAAGCGCAAGACGTTTATGCCCCATATCCTGAAGGGCAATAACTTCTTCCCGAATTTCCTCCTGAGTCATTTTTTTACGGGGAATATGAGTATTTTTTGCATGATACGGGCAATATACACACCCGTTTACGCAGTAATTTGACAGATAAAGCGGAGCAAAAAGCACAATTCTGTTTCCGTAATATTCCTGCTTTATTTTTTTTGCAAGCGAATAGATTTCTTCGTTTTTTTCTTCAATTTCGCAGGCTAATAAAACGGAGGCTTCCTTGTGAGTCAAACCGTTGCCAAGTTTTGCTTTTTCTAAAATTTTGTCAATTAACGCAACGTTATTCTTGTTTTCATCGGCATATTTTAAAGTCGATAAAACTTCATTGTTATCAATAAATTCTACTGCATGAGGTGATTTTACATTATACATTTTTAGTTTTTATCTCCAATATTAAATTTTTATGTCCTCCCCTTGAGGGAGGACCGAAATCTATGATTTCAAGGTGGGGTTTATAATTTACTCATCAATAAGCATACTTGCACCGATTACACCTGCACTGTTGCCTAATTGAGCCGGAACAATTTCAACAACTGAACCTGCAACAACCATTGCACGTTTTTTAACGGTTTTTCTAATCGGTTCTAATAACAAATCGCCACATTCTGCAACCCCTCCGCCAACAATTACTTTTTCTGGGTTAAGCAAATTAATAACACTTGTTAAACCAAGTCCGATATATTCGCCCATAATTTCAAAAATGCGTTTTGCAACAGGGTCACCTGCTTCTGCCGCTTTTGCAACAATATAAGGTGTAATTTCGCCATCTGATGCCATTTCGGCAAATTTAGCAGATTTACCGCCTCTGATATAGTCCTGAGCCATCGCAACAATACAAGGCCCTGATGCGTATGCCTCTAAACAGCCCGTATCTCCGCAACCGCAGATTGCACCGTCTTTTGCAACAAGTTTAATATGTCCGATTTCGCCTGCGGCATTTGATGCCCCGCGAACAAGTTTACCGTTTATTACAAGTCCTGAACCTATGCCCGTTCCGACAGTAATACAAACAAAATTTTCGCAGCCTTTACCTGCTCCGAATTTCAGTTCACCCAAAGCGGCACATCTTACATCATTATCAATTTTTGTTTTAATATGAAATTCATCTTCTATCATTTTTGCGATAGGAACATCAACCCACCCCGGAATATTTGGTGCAAGTTTGACTATCCCGTTTTTATAATCGATTTGCCCCGGGAAATCGAACCCTATGCCCTCAATGGATTTTTCATCCGTGCGGGTTTCTTTCATCAAATCTCTGATGGACTGTTTTATATTATTAACGGTATATTCAAACCCCATTTTTGCATAAGTCGGTACACTGTTTGAATAAATAATTTTACCCTTTTCATCGACAAGAGCGATTTTCACATTCGTTCCGCCGACATCTATTCCGATTCTTTTTCCCATAATCATTCCCTTCTTAAAACTACCTGCATTTTTATGATAGCACAAAAAAATAAGTCGGATAAGTTTGATAAGTCGGATAAGCAGGATAAGTCAGTATCAGGTCATTAATATTTGTAATAACTCTATATAGAAAATAATTAATTTCTGAAAAGAACTTATCCGGCTTTAATTGTAAACATTTGTAACAATACCTTTTATAACCTAAAGTTTATAGTAAAAAATGCCGTCAAACCACATGATAGAACATGTCCAAAACCGATTTTAGAAAGGAAAAAAATGGGATTAGCGGCATCACAAGCAAGATTACTAACTATCACAGCCAGAAAAGCAGACTGTGAGTTTGAATCTATGAAATTATCTCATGAGAAAATTGCTCTGTCTCGTGATATGGAGCGAATCTCTGATGAGTACCAAAACGCTATGAACAAAACTAAACTTATCTATGATTATTACGGTACCGGCACAAGCGATATGGCTTTAACCTACGGACTTTTGATGACTCCGTCGGTTTACAACGATTATTATCCGAAACTTTTAACGGACAACGTAAACAGAGTTGTTTTAAACGGTCCTTATGCGACAGCAGCAAAAGCCGCAGGTATTCCTATTGAAGGCTATAACGGAACCCCGTCCTCAGAGGTTCGTAACCTGTTTATCGAATCTTTAAGAGATTCGGGGGTTATCGCTGCATCTACGGCGGCAAGCATTGAGAGTGTATCATATAACAATGCGGTCGGCTTAGGCGCAACCTTCTCGGCAACAACAGCAACTCAGGATATTACCTGCGAGGAATTAATGGAAATGTTCAAAGCATACTGCGTTGATACAACAGACTACGGTCTTGAAGGACAATTTGTGGATCCTGAAGGAACAGGGTACAGCGGAGGTTATCCGGATCATAGATTATGCAGTAGAAGTGGCGATGAATGGAACTTCAGAATTTCCTGTGATAATGGTAATAGTGGCCAGTCAAACCGAGTAACAAGCATAAATCTCTATGATTTACTACAAAATAAAGAAGATAAACAATACACACTATCTATGGAAACAGGTTACGGTGCAACCATACCTGTTGGTGAAGCAGCATTTATGCAACAGTGGATTGTCGGCAACGAAAATTCTCCATCATTATTAAACTGGATGGTTGATCAGTTCAGTTCAATTTTGGGCGGAGTAGCAGAAAACGATTTGGCACTGCAGTATGCTTATAATCAGGTATATGATTTAATATATCCGGATGAATCCATACAAGATTACGGAAAGATATGTATTGATAATGATTATAACGGAAAAGGTGAAGATGGCCGAGGAGAATTCACCGAGCAATTTACACAAGGCAGATATAAAGATTTTAAAAATGATTTGAATATTATTGCAACTTCCGGACCTCACAACTACGACGACGTAGTATCAACTGATGTCAGAAACGGTGCAGATGACTACATAGGCGCATATTATTCAAGTTGCGGTTCAGGTTCGACATCCGGATGGGACGGCGGCGGCGGAAGAAGACAGTGTATTGCCATCAACCTCAGCCACATTGCAGAAGTTTTCATGACCGCTTTTGTTGAATATTTAAACGGAATTGATAATTCTCAATATTCTTACCAGAAAGGGGAATATAATAAGGCTTCACTGTATAATCTCAATGAACACGGTGATGACATCTTCAAAATCAAAGCAGCAACCGATGTTACAGACGGAACCGATAACCTTGTTGCAGGGTTCTACGATGCATTATTCAATAGAATTTGCATGAGCGGATGGACAGAAAACGACAACATTGAAAACGTTGAATATATGCACGAACTTTTAAAAACCGGTGCAGTATATATTTCGTCAATAGCAAATGACGGCTGTTACTACCAAAGCAGTTATTCTACAGACACCTACATTTCAGAGGTCAAAGACTTAGAGGGTGTGGCACAGGCGGAAGCCAAGTACAATGCGGCAAAAGCCAAGATAGAACATAAGGAAAATACCATAGACCTCAAGATGAAAAACCTCGATACGGAAATTTCATCACTCACAACAGAGTACGACACAATGAAAGGTCTGATTTCCAAAACAATCGAAAAATCATTTAAACGATATGATGCATAAAAAACGACTCACAAGAGTCGTTTTTTTTATACATTTGCGATAAATTACAATTTATTTATCCAAATCAATTCTTAAAACTTCATAGATATCCATTTTCTTTGATTTACCGCGGATTTGGACTTCTTTAATTTTAATTACATCTGCGCAGTCGGAAATATAATTGTAAGTAGTGGAACTGACTAAAAGATTCGTTTTGTAAACCTTGTTATATCCTTCAATTCTGCTTGCAAGGTTTACGCTGTCGCCGATAACCGTATATTCCATACGGTTTTCCGTTCCGATGTTACCAATAAACACTTCACCGGTATTTATTCCGACACCGATTTCAAAACGCGGTCTGCCCTGTTCAAGCCACTTTTCCCTTAAATAATTTACTTTTTTAAGCATTTCATAAGCACATTTGACGGCGTTTTTCGGATGGTTAATATCCTGAATCGGCTCCCCGAAAATAACCATAATCGCATCGCCGATAAACTTGTTTATTACTCCGTTATATTTGCGGATAATAGGCTCCATCTGAGCAAAATATTCGTTCAATATTTTTGAAACTTCATCTGCCGGCATTTTTTCACTCATGCTTGTAAACCCTCTTATATCAGAGAAAAGGACTGTTACAACAGCTCTTTTACCGCCCAGACCGAGATTTTCAATATCTTTTACTACATTTTGCATAACGTCCTGCGAAAGATATTTTCCCATTGCATTTTTAATTTGTTCTTTATTACGGCTTTCGTTCAGGAATTTGAAGGTATAAGCAAAAATTGCCGTAACGAACTGGCAAATAAGCGGAACTGAATAATTAAACACAAATCCGCTTATTGCGAATATAAATACAAATAAAAGATAAATGATATCCGTTCCGATTATGGCAGTCAATCCTCTTATAAATGAGGTGCGGATAATTACCACAAACGCAAAAACACATAAAAACATGAAGAAAAATGCGCTGATACCGTTTCCGGCATTTCTTACATAATCTCCGCTGTACAAATTATCAAAAATTGAAGCCTGAATATCCACTCCGGGATGATGATGATTTATAGGGGTTAAAAGGATATCATCAGACGGGCCTGAAATATTAGCCCCGATAAAAATTATTTTGTCTTTAAATCTTGCAGGATCTACCAAATCAGATTTGGATACATCGTATCTTTCGGGATGTGTTTTCGGGGTAATACCTTGTTTTAAAGCATGATAAGTATCAAGAATTTGTCTTGCCTGAACTGCTATATGAGAATATTCGGTCTTATTGTTATAAGGAGAATGATAGAATTTTACAGGAACTGAAAAACAACCGTTTCTGTATGTGTATTCCAGTCTTAAACCTGTTTTTGGTACGAAAATGTATTTTTTATCTATTACAATATCATTTGTTTTGTTTATAAGCAGATACATTTTAAACGGCAGTGAAGCATAAAATTCTTCTCCGATTTTTACTATGTACGGAGATTCAAATATAAAATTAGAATTTTCACCCTTTTTAAGAAGAACCGAACCGTAATTTTTTGTACTCTTTCTCAAAATATCAGAACTGCTTACAATTCCGTTAAATTCGGTATTATTCGGAATTTGCTCTTTAAATTTGATTTTCAGTGCATGATTTTTTGAAAAAGAATTTAACAGTTTCTCATCTACATCGTTATAAGCGGATGCCGGTGCAAAAGCCGAAACCAAATTATCCATTTTCGATATGGTGTTTACAAACCTGTTTGATTTCCTGTACAAAGAATCGGTGTAAGATATAAAATTGACATCAAGTCCGACCACTTTGGGCTTTGAGTAAGTATAAAAATAATCAAGAATATCCGATGTGACTTCGTTTGTTTCATCGTTTGTCCACTGATATTTTTGGTTTGTTTCATCGTCAACAATAACCTCAATTATATCTCCGGATATATTGCTGTCCGATACAAAATGAGATAACACAAATACATCCGAGAGAGGTTTTATAAACTTATTTGCCAAAAATGTAAATATCAAAATCAACAATATGTAAAATAGCAATGAATATAAATAAAATACTTTGTTTTTTAACTTTTTCATAAGCAAAAGCCCCCGCGCTAATTTTATGATATAATAAATTCCGAAAAAAGGACAAATTATGAACATAAATTTACTCGACAAAATGAAAGAAAATAAAGTTTTCCCGATTATAAGAAGCAAAAATCCGGAAGAAATTTTAAAAACGGCAAGAGCAATTATAAACGGCGGACTTGATGTTATCGAAATTAATGTCGGGAATTCAAAAATTTATAACACCATAGAAGAACTTTCAAAAGAAACAATAATATGCGCAGGCGGAATAATAACTTCTGTTCAGGCACAAATTGCAATAGATTGCGGAGCGAAGATAATATCTTCACCGATATTTTCAACAAGTCTTGTAAAAATATCAAAAGACAGACAAATTCCTTTTATTGCAGGGACTTCAACCGCAAACGAAGCATATAAAGCGTGGCAGGCAAGGATTCCTGTTGTAAAAGTGTTTCCTGCAACGGCTTTAGGCGGAGTGGAATACATTGAAAATATTTTACGTCCGATGCCTTTTTTGAATATAATCGCTCAGGGTGATGTAAAATTGAATGAGGTAAAGGCATATATAAACGCAGGCGCTTTAGCGGTCGGTATCGGCAGAAACCTTACTGCAGGATTTAGTTGCGAAGAAATTACTCAAAGAACAAAACAACTGTTGGAAAGTTTGAAAAGATGAAAAAAAAGTTTGTAATATCGGGTTATTACGGGTTTAAAAACTTCGGTGACGAGGCTATTTTAGCTGTAATCGTGAAAAAACTGCTTTCGTGGGGAAATAAAATTACCGTAATTTCTTCCGATCCCGAATACACAAAATCTTTGTATAATCAGGTCAAATCAGTTAAGACCTTTGATTTTAAGAGTATAATCTGGTCAATTTACAGTTCACATTATCTGATTTCAGGCGGAGGCAGTCTTTTACAGGATGCTACAAGTCTGAAAAGTTTGTTTTATTATTTGTCTGTTATTTTTATAGCACTTATTCTGAAAAAGAAGGTTATAATTTTTGCTCAGGGTATAGGACCTATATATACCCCTGTCGGACAGTTTTTCACGAAATTATTGCTGAGCCGTTGTCATTATATAAGTGTCAGAGATAAGAAAAGTCAGGAACTTTTACAGCAGTGGGGTATAAATTCCGAATTAGTATGCGATCCGATTTTTTCGCTTAAAATTCCCGGTACATACAAATTTAAAACGGTTGCTGTTCAATTAAGACATTTCCCCGGAATGAATAATGATTTTCTTCACAGACTTGCCGATGCAGTAAGCAGGAATTTCCCGAAATATAATGTTGAAATATATTCTTTTCAGGATGAAATAGATTATGAAGTTTGTAAAAAGTTTGAAAAATATCTGAATATGCTGAATCCTGATATTGATACAACACTGTTTTCGGGATTAACAAACGAAGAAATTATGACGAATATTTCAAAATGCGAATTTCTTATTTCAATGCGTCTGCACGCAATTATTATAGGGCTTCTTGCAAGTGTTAAAACTATGTGTATAGATTACGATATAAAAATAGAAAAAATTGCAAAAGAATTTAATCTTCCGCTAATTAATATGAAAAACGGTTTCGGGGATAAATTCGCAGAATTAAAAAACCAAAATTTGTTTGAAATTGACAATAAAGTTTCTCAGGTCGATTTTGACTGGTCGGGAATTGAAAATGCAATAAAATAACTTTTTACCCATTTGTTAAAATTGTAACGAAAAAATTCAAAACTGAAATTAAGTAATTTTATATTTTTTTATATTTACAGACACCCAAGAAAAGATTGATTATGATGAACAATTCGATAAATCCGGTACAAAGGCAGTATATGTTTGCCGTAGAGCCTGTGCATTTGTTTGAAGCCCAAAATTCACACTTTGCACAAAAAAACTCTTTTGATTTTATAAACCAAAAGAGTCTTAGTACTTTTAATCCTTTTCATCCGAATGTTCAAAATTCCACAACCGCAAACAAACTGGATATTTTATCCTAACAGTATGTAAGGTGCTTTAATACGGGATCGCCGAAATATTTTCCTGCATTTGCGTAATCTTCAACAACAGGCGACTGACCGTATGTTTTGTCCAAACTGCTTATTGTCGCATACAAAGGCTTGTTTTGTATAGGATTTGAAACAACTCTTTGTGCCGGCAAGTTTCTTCTTGTGCCTGCGACTACATATTGACCTAATAATTCTGAAATAGTAGTTCCCATAATTATCCTTAATTTTTCCCTTATATATTAATTAAGTACAAAAATGTCTTAAAATTGACAAAATTTTGCTAAATGTTAAGAAAAATTAACTTACAATTATTGAGGTAAATTCAATCTTGAATAAAATGCCTTCACTGCGTTTCTCACAACTTCCGATTCTCTTGCAATAGGATTTTTTTCAAGTTCGCTGTCGTAAGGAATTGCGCCCAAAATATCCAAATCGTATTTGTGCAAAAGTTCAGACAAAGCAAGCATTTTACTGTTATCAACTTTATTGACAACGACGCCTAACTGCGCTCCTGCTGCGTGTTTTGCGCTGAATTCTTTAATACGTTGAGCCAAATGTGCCGATTCCTCAGACGGATTAGCCACAATTATTGTTGAATCAATATCTATATCTACAAGTTGGTTTAAGTATTTAAGGTCAAATTCGCAGTCAAAAATACAAAAATCGTAGCGGTTAATGAGTTTATAAACGGCATCGTTAATCTGCTTCGTAATCGGGCAGCGGCAGTCTTTTGAGCCTACAAACCACGATTCGATAATATCAACGTTATCGTTTATGGGAACAAGAATTTCCTCTAATGCCCATTCTATAAACTCCGATTTACTCATATCTTCCGGGATTCCTGTTTTATATTCGTGTTTTCCGCTTCTGATACCGTAAATTGTATTTCTTATATCAAGCCCGAAACTGTGCCCAAGTTCGCTTGTAAGGTCATTATCAAAAAGCAGAATTGATTTATCAGGGTACATTTCTTCAAAAATATGCATAAACGCTTTTACTATTGTGGTTTTTCCGCTTCCGCCTTTTCCCGTTACAGCCAGTTTTATTGTCAAAATCTAAACCTCTCTTTTTAATCTATCCGATAATTCTTTGACTAAACTCATTGCAAGTTCCGCATCTTTTATGCTCAGACCTCCTGCTCCGCAGGACGATGTTATCAATGAATTATCTAAAATAAGTTTCTCATTTATCCCGCTTTTAGTCAAATAGTTTACACTGTCTTGAAATTTTTGCGCCAAAAACTCTGAGTTCAGTTTGCGCAAAATTTCACCGTCAAGTGTCGGAACAAAACCCCACGCAATTTTTCCGCCGTTATTCAAGAATTTTGAAATCTCTTTGTGGTATGCGTTAAAATTCTGTCCATAGGTGTAGGCATCAAAGTTTATGATATTTACCCCTGTTTTAATCGGAATCCGCCAGTCGCACTTCCCGCAACAGTGAATGGCACTCAATGCACCGTTTGATTTTATGGTGTCTGATATTTCCTTTAACATTGAGATAACTTTGCTTTCCGATATTGTTAAATATGCAGATGAACCGATTTGACTGACTGACGGTTCGTCCATAAAAATTATCGGAGTTGTGTCTGAATTTGCGCTTTTAATTCTTTTAATCTGCCACAAAACCTTTAAGGTTAGGAGTTTTTCTATAATATCACGCAGGGTTTCATCATAAATCACCGCTCTGCCGTTTTGGTCGTTTAATGTCGTGCAAAGCGTAAACGCACCGACTATTTGACCTTTTGCATACTGCGGTTTATTTTCTTTTATAAATTGTTCAAACTTTTCAAATGTCGAGGATGATTTTGGTGAAATAGCATATTTTTCCAAAAGCGGTGAACTTATGTCAGAAATAATTTCTTCATAATCGCTGAAAAATTCCTCTAAACCTTCCAAAAATTCCTCACTTTCACTGTTCAGAACAAATTTTTCTGCACTTTCAGGGGAAAACGACGGCAACCCTTCCAAAAACTGGAGCATCATGTCCTCATTTCGGCTGATATTTGCAAGTTGAGGGAAAAACGGAATTTGCGAAAAATTTTTCGCAACAACCTTCATCGCTTCATCGGGATTTTTGTGAGGGAGCGAACCTATTCCAAGCGGTTGTAATCTTAAATTTTCTTCCATATTACATTAACCCTTATACTGAAACTGTCACCCTGAACTTGTTTCAGGGTCTATCTGTTGTTTGATTAAATTGATAGATTCTGAAATAAATTCAGAATGACAGTTACAATTTTATAACCGTTACTCTGCACGTTCTATATTATTCAGCAACTTCTTCTGTTGCAGGTTCTTCTTCAAGTGCTTCTTTAACAACTTCTGAAGCGGTTACAACAACTGCGAGTTCGCATTTAACCTTTGAAGTTAATTTAATAAGCATTTTGAATTCGCCGATTTTGTTAATCGGAGCGTTAAGAGAAATTGATTTTCTGTCAACTTCAACGCCTGTTTTAGCAAGAAGTTCTTCAGCAAGTTTCTTGGTTGTGATAGTACCGAACAATTTGCCTGATTCACCTGCTTTTGCTGACAATTCAAGTTTGCCGAATTCTTCGATTTTTTGTGCTTTTTCTAATGCTTCGGCATTCAATTTTTCTTGTTTTGCTTTGATTCTTGCAATATTCTTTTCTCTGTTTTCCAAAGCACCTTTAGTTGCTATTTCAGCAACGTTTTGAGGTAACAAAAAGTTTCTTGCATAACCGTCTTTAACATTGATGATGTCGCCTGCTTCACCGAGGTTCTGGACATCTTTTTTCAATATAATCTGCATAATAAAATTCTCCTTTGTACTTATATTTCTGCGTGTAGCACCACCATACACCAAACAAAATCTTTTGTCGAGGGGTTATGTAAATTTGTTAAACTTATTTACATGATTGCGCCTTTGTCATAGACTTGTCTTACTATGGAAGTGAATGTTATCGGAGCAGGTTTGGCAGGCAGTGAGTGCGCTCTCCAACTTGCAAAACGAAGGTTTAAGGTTAATTTATACGAGATGCGTCCCAAAGTTGAAACAGGTGCGCATACCACACAGGATTGCGCCGAATTTGTCTGTTCAAATTCTTTGGGCAGTTACGATATCACAAACGGAAGCGGTCTTTTAAAACACGAAATGGAAATTTTGGGAGGAGAACTTATCCAAATCGCCAAAGAATGTGCCGTTCCCGCAGGGAATGCACTTGCCATCGACAGACATAAATTTTCTCAGACAGTAACCGAAAAAATTACCTCAAACCCGAGCATTAATTTAATCAGAGAAGAAGTTGTAAAAATTCCTGACACTCCGACAGTCATTGCATCAGGACCTTTGACAAGCGACAGGTTCGCTGACAGTATAAAAGAATTTACAAAAAGCGAATATTTGCACTTTTTTGATGCCATAGCACCGATTGTTGAGTGCGACAGTATAAATTTTGACATCGCGTTTTGGGGTTCTCGTTACGATAAGGGCGAAGCATCGTACATTAATTGCCCGATGAATATAGAGCAGTACGAAAAATTTTATAATATTTTAATCAATGCACCGAGAATTGAACGCCACGACTTTGAAAAAGGTGCAAAATTCTTCGAAAGTTGCCTGCCGATTGAGGTTTTGGCTTCCCGAGGGGAAGATACTCTGCGATTTGGACCTATGAAGCCTGTCGGGCTGGTTGATAAGCGAACGGGGGAGAAAAATTATGCCGTTGTTCAGTTAAGACAGGATAACAGCGCAAAAACACTTTTCAACCTTGTCGGATTCCAGACAAATTTAAAATGGGGAGCGCAAAAAGAACTTTTGCAGTCTATTCCGGGGCTTGAAGATTGCAATATCGTAAGATACGGTGTTATGCACAGGAATACTTTTATAAATTCCCCAAAACTTCTTGAACCGACATTGCAGACAAGAGAAAGGAAAGATTTATTCTTTGCAGGTCAGATAACGGGAACTGAAGGTTACACCGAATCTATTGCTTCAGGACTTCTGGCCGGAATTAACATGGCAAAATTTTTAAACGGCGAGCCTTTGCTTGAACTTCCTCCCGAAACCATGCTCGGAGCATTGACTCATTACATTACAAACCCAGAAAACGATCGTTTTCAGCCGATAAATTCAAACTGGGGAATCATTCCGAGTGTTGAATTGCCCAAAAAAGAACGAAAAAACAAAAAATTAAAAGGCGAACTAATGTCGCAAAGAGCGATTGAAACCCTGCAAAAATACCTGTCAGAGTTCACAATTTAGAAGTTTTGTAACAGAAATGTTATAAATGTAGTAAATAACTTGAAAAATTTTTTCGGATTAAGTATAATAAGTACACTTGTTTTAAAACATTGTGTTAAAAATGTAAAAGTTTTGAAACATTACCCAAAAAAAAGACAATTTAAAAGATAATCTTGTTTTTATCTATTATGTAGCAGGTTTTGAAATATAGTAGGGATTATGCAGGTAAATTCAGTAGGACAAAAAATAGGTTCATTAAAGAATACTCAGAAACGAACCGAAAATATACAAGCCCCCCGCACGGATAGTCATGCGAGTGGCAGTGTTGCTTTTACAGGTGCATACAATGCTCCTAACTTTATTGTCGGTTTGATGGATTTTATTGCGGCAGGCGGTTTTGCCGCTTCATTCTGCTTACAGGACGGAATAGGGTTTATCGCTCCCCGTGTTTATAAAGGTTTACGACGTGGCGGAAAGAAAAAGCATGACGAAAACGGTAACGAAATTTTAAATAAAAACGGTGAACCAAAACGTGAACTCAACTGGGCTTATGCAAGAAAAGAAGGCATAAGAGAAATTGTTACAGGACCAAGTGCTTTTGTAATTCCGTGGTTAATGCTAAAAGGCATTAACAAAAAATTCGGTACGGGTAACAGCGTTAAACTTAATTACCTTGACGGATTTAAAAATATTTTCACCGATTATGCAAAAGAAAATCTTGAAGCAATAAAAGCAGGCAACGGTGACAAACAGTTGTTCTACAAGAACGTGTATAAGAATATTTTGGATCAGAGCATAAATCAGCAGGAAGGCGCAGTCAAACTTACGAGTGAAGAACTTGACAAACTTGCAGACAACTTTGCTAAAAAACAAGTTGCAGTCGAAAAGATTAATGAAACATATAAAGGCTTCGGCAAGAAAAAGATTCGTGCCGAAAAACTTGCGCAGTTGGGCTCTTCTATTGAAGACGACTACATGGCTTTGAGAAAACAGCATGTCGGCGGTGCAAGTTCCGATATGGCAATTCAGATGTTGTCATCAGACGGAAAAGTCCGCGGAGGAAGCATCGGCGAACTCACTAAAGCAATGAAAAATTATTTCAGCGATGCCGTTAAAAATACTCATGATGCTCTCAAAAAGACTGCCGATGCAGATTTGGGAGAAGTAATCAAGAAATTTACAAACAAAAAAATGGGTTCAAGAATTTTGACAAATCTTGGCTTATTTGCGGCGGTTGCATTGTTCTATACTCAAATCCCAAAATTATATAATATGGGTACAGGCGGTAAAAACCCTGCACTGATGAATGATGAAGAACCTGCATTGCAAAACGGCACAGCAGAAAAAGTACAGGACAGCATTGATAATAAACAGGTATCCTTCGGAAGTGCATCTTCTGTTCTTTCGAAAGCAGGCGAAAAAGTAATAAATAATCCGAAACTGAAAAAGATTTCAGATATTTTTGAACTTAACGGGCCTATAATTCAGGGAAATGCAATGGCTGTATTATTATACGGCGCCTGCATACCTCCAAGACTTGTTCATGCTCAGGATAAATATGATTACGGAGAAATTCTTGTCCGTGATATGACGGCGTTTACAGCATTGTTATTCGGCGCAAAGGCTCTTGCAAGATTATTCTCTGACGGGTTTACAAAGTTAACCGGTCTTGCTTTGAATAACAAAAATATGGATGGCCGTTCAACTTTCAAAAAAGTTATTGACTACCTTAACCCTGCCGATACAAGACATTCGATACTTTCAAGCAGAGAACTTGATTCTAAATATACTCATATTGATAAATTCAAAAACGGTATAGAAGGATTTATGGAATTTATTGAAAAATCAGGCGGTAATATTAAGAAAGCATTTGCGAATGATTCTAAGATAAAAGAAGCAATTAATAATATTCTCAAAGATTCGGGTAAAACATTTGAAAAAGCAACTTCGGAAGAAATAAAAGAAGTTTTGCATAATGCAAATGTAAGTAAATCTGCAAAACTTGAAGAAGTTTACAAATTGTTCAGAAAACCTAACAAATTGCTTAACAGAGCAAAAACCTGCAACAGTTTCTTTGGCGCATTATCCACTTTAGTTCTTGTTCCGGGCTTAATCATCGCACTTACTGACATTTGTAAAGCAATGACCGATAAGAAAAAGGCTGAAGAAAATAAAATTAAAAATGTAACTCAGGCTCAGCATGCACCGTTAATTCCTTCAAGTAAACCGACCATGGCAGGTTTTTTGAATAAGGAAGTTGCATAGTAAGTTTTATTAATTTAAAAATCGGGAATTTCAGGATTCTGAAATAAATTCAGAATAACAAAATTCCCGATTTTATCATTTAAATTTCTAATTTACGCTTCTGTTTCGTTTGCTTCGATTGCTGCATTGATATCGTTTACCATAGCATCAACATCAAAACCGTGAACTTTTGCCCCTGCTTCAAGGTTTTCAAATCTTGCTGCTGCACAACCAAGACAACCCAAACCGTATTTGTGGAAAATTTCAATACTTTCAGGGTGTTTTTGTGCAATTTCGATGATGTTCATATCTTTTGTTACTAACTCTGCCATTTTTATTCTCCTTTTTTGACTTTTAAATAACCTTCATTAAATACATTATACACTTAAAAAAATTTTTGGAGGTTAGTACAATGGAATTGTTAAGTTTTATCTTTAAAGAAGACGTTGAGGCTGTAGGTTTGAGCAAGTTCAAAGACAAAAAAGATGATTATCCCTCATTTATAGACCAAAATTTTAAGGTTCATAAACAGTATTTCAAACCCGACTATAGCAACAATTTCTTTTTGTTGTAATTATACTTAACCCTCTCCGTAGGGGAGAGGGCAGGTTGTAGGTTGGCTTTACTAAGCCAACATTAATATTGTCGGATTGGTAAATCCGACCTACAATTCTTTAAGCAGATAAAGTAGTAGGGTGCAATTTTTTGCACCAATTAAAACGGCTGGATTGCTTCGCTTACGCTCGCAATGACATGGATACTGTTTATTCACAACTCACAATTCACGTCTCACTTTATTTACGCAGACAGGGTAAAGATTTCGTAGATTTCTTCGTCTGTGAGTTCTGTTATAATCTTTTCGCCTTCGTAAACTGCCATGTCGGCAAGTTCTTTTTTGGATTTCAGCATCTCATCAATTTTTTCTTCAAAAGTTCCAAGCGTAATCATTCTGTGAACCATTACGTTTTTATCCTGACCGATACGGTAAGTTCTGTCTGTTGCCTGATCTTCAACCGCAGGATTCCACCACAGGTCGTAGTGAATAACGTTTGTTGCACTTGTAAGGTTCAAACCTGTTCCGCCTGCTTTTAGTGACAAAATCATAACCTTTGTATCATCGTCATTTTGGAACTTGTCAATAAGTTCTTCCCTTTGCGGGACTGTCAGACTGCCATGGAAGAACAACGGCTCAATGTTACATTCCTGCTCCATAACCTTGCATAAAATGTCGCCCATTTCTTTGTACTGAGTAAAGATAAGAGTCTTTTCTCCACGGTCAAGAATACTTTGTACCAAATCAAGACATTTTGCCATTTTGCCCGAAAGTTCAACCCCCATTTCGCCTGTTTTGAGGAACTGATACGGATGGTTGCAGATTTGTTTGAGGGCGGTGATGAGTTTAAAGATGTTTCCTCGCCTGTTGACACCCGTAAATCCGCTGATTTTTTCCATCATTTCATTAAGTGTTTTTTCATAAAGTACAGCCTGTGGTTTAGACAAATAGCAGTATTCGTTGAGCACCATTTTTTCAGGCAGGTCTGAAATGACGTTTTTATCCGTTTTCAGACGTCTTAATACGAACGGGGAAATAGACATCTTGAGTTTACCCGCTCTTGAATGTTCTTTAAACCTCTCAATAGGTATAGCATAACTCTTTTGAAATTCTCGCAGAGAGCCAAGATAACCTTTATTGATAAAGTCAAAAATACTCCACAATTCTGTAAGTCTGTTTTCAACAGGAGTACCTGTCATAGCAATTTTAACATCGGATTTGAGCATCTTAATTGCAAGAGTCTGCGCCGTATCAGGGTTTTTGATATTCTGGGCTTCATCAACAATAATTACGCCCCATGCCTGCTTTTTGAGTTCTTCAACATCTATTCTCATAATGGCATAAGTAGTCAAAATTACATCGTGCGCAACATCCAAAACTCTGTCTGTACCGTGATAAATAACAGCGTCAAGGCTTGGTGCAAACATTTGTAATTCCTTCATCCAGTTACCCATCAATGTTGTCGGACAAATAACAAGAACGGGTTTTTTGAGTTTTTTCTCCTCTTTCATTTTTAACAAAAGACTTATAACCTGAATGGTTTTACCAAGCCCCATATCATCAGCCATACAAGCCCCAAAGCCTTTTGCAATATTTGTCCAGAGCCATTTTAAACCGATCTGCTGATACGGTCTTAATTCGCCGTTTAAGTCTTTTGGCAAAGTAATATCGACAGGCTTTGTAAAATCTGCCAAAACTCTTGCAAATGCGGAATCATAGTCAAAATCATACTGGTCAAATTGTTTTGATAATGACGCATGGATAAGTTCCATTCTTGACATTGATTTAAGGTTGGTTTTTGCAATCTGTTCAAAGATTTTTTTCGATTCGTCTTTATCCACAAGCACATATTTATTTTTAAACTTAATCAAACCGTTATTTTCTTTTGTAAGTTTTTCAAATTCTTCAAGCGATAATTTTTCGTCCCCGATAGAAATTTCGTATGAAAATTCCAAAATATCATCAAGCGACAATTTACCTGCGGTGTTGCTGTTAAAGATGTCAGACAACTCTCCTGCTCTTGCGGATTTAACTTTCGCATTAATTGATGCCCTCGGAATTACAATATTTGTAAGCTCATCAGGCAAAACAACCTCAATCTGCGCTTTTTGCAGATAGTAAGCGGTTTTTGTAATAATCTGATAGACTTCATTGAGGTTAAAATCAAGATATAATTTATCTTCATTCTCAAACAAATCTTCAAGTTCGGGCATATAGCGCAGTGCATAATTTAACTGTTTTTCAACAATTCTTGCAATATCGCTTGCCTTTGCATCAAAAACTTCTTCATCGGTGTAAAGTTTATCGATAAGAACTTCTTCGTCGGTTTTTCTGTTTTTGATATAAACCTTGAGCCTGAAAATTTCGTCTGTTTGTTTTTCGATTTTTAGAAGCGGAATAACGTCGTATTTGCCAAGATAAAGTTCGTCAAACCAAGTTGTAAAACTCTCTGCCAAATCACGGTTTTTGAACATGATTTTGCGTTCCAAATCTTTCAAAAGATAAGTTCCGGACTGAACATCTTTAAAGCGGAACATCTTTATTCCGAGGAATTTATACACAAGATAATTTAAGTATGTGTAAATAAATTCATAGATAAAATCTTTCGGTTTTTCACCGATTATGAATAAATCTTCGGGCATACATTCTTCAAACTGATTAATAATTCTTGCCATCTGGGTGCTGTTAATAATCGGTTCATAAATAATGCGAAACATTGTACCGTGGCGTTTTACAGTCGGAATAAAGTACAATTTTTCAATAAGTTTCATCACAAAATATGTGAGTTTATTGAAATAGATAAATGTCGGAGTCAGGGCTTCAAAATCAACTATGTTGCCAAATCCGCCGAAATAATCCATGACAACATCCCACGCAAGAATATAGCCTCTTGTTCCGTCAGGAAGTTCTTCAGGACGGAATCTGAACAATGAACCTTTTGATTTGAGGTAATATTCAAAATTATTTGTCGGAGTAACAAAGAAAGAATATTTCCCGTCTTTATTGATTAAATAGAAGTTAGTATTCCTTGTCGGAGTGTTCGGACTCAAAAATACCCCTGCAAATTCGTCCTCAATAATCTGATAAATCATACTCAATGTGTAGCGAAAGTCCTTGTTTTTAAACCCGTCAGGACTTTCACCCAAATTGAAGAACAATTCGTCCACGTTGTTCTTTTTGAATGAAAAATCAATATTGAGATTGTCTGTGTTATTTTTGGTCATGTGAATTTCCCTTGTGCGTCATTGCGAATTATTTCAATTCTTATTTTATCAATGACGTCCCAGTCATTTCTTTTGGCTGTTCTATGCCGAGAAGTTGAAGAACAGTCGGTGCAACATCACAAAGTTTGCCTGTTTGTTTTAGTTCAAGTTCTTTCGGTGCATTAATTAAAACAAACGGAACAGGATTTGTAGTGTGCGCAGTGTGCGGTTTGCCTGTTTGCTCATTCACCATTGTTTCGGAGTTGCCGTGGTCGGCGGTTAAAAGCATAACAACACCGTTTTGTTTGCACGCATCGGCAATTTTTCCTACACATTCATCAACGACTTTGCACGCCTTTGTTGCGGCTTCAACTACCCCCGTATGTCCTACCATATCAGGATTTGCAAAGTTTACCAAAATGAATTGATATTTCGGGTTATTAACTGCTTTTAATACATTTTCGCAAACCTCAGGTGCGCTCATTTCCGGTTGCATATCATAAGTTGCAACTTTTGGTGACGGAACAAGTACTCTTGTTTCGTGTGGCTGAGGTTCATCTATACCGCCGTTAAAGAAGAATGTAACGTGTGCGTATTTTTCTGTTTCTGCCGTACGGAACTGATTTATTCCGTTTGCTTCCAAAACATCGCCTAAGATGTTTACAAGTTTTTCTTTCGGAAAAGCAACAGGGAAATTGAATGTTGCTTCATAACTTGTCATTGTTGTATATAGAATATTTTTTAAGACTTTTCTTCTGTCAAATCCGGTAAAATCAGCAAAGTTAATTGCCTTGGTGATTTCTCTTGCTCTATCCGGACGGAAGTTAAAGAATATGATTGCATCGTTATCGTGTATTCTTGATTCAGCGCCTCCTGCAATGACAGGGAGAACGAATTCGTCTGTGATTCCTTCTTCATAAGATTTCTTAACTCCTTCTATTACGCTTGAAGCGTGATTGCCTTCACCTAACAATAATGCGTTGTAACCTTTTTCAACTCTTTCCCAGCGGTTATCTCTGTCCATTATGTAATAACGTCCGACAGCCGTTGCCACAGGCGGAAGATTATATTTTTTGAGTTCGTCTTCAACGATTTGCAAATATTCGCATGCACTTGCCGGAGGAGTGTCACGTCCGTCAAGAAATGCGTGTACATAAAATTTTTCTATCCCGTTTTGGCTTGCAAGTTTAATCAACGCTAAAACATGGTCTAAAGATGAATGAACACCGCCTGTTGAAACAAGTCCGTAAATATGCAGTGCGGAATTATATTTTTTGACGTGTTCGATTGCGTTTAAAAATCTTTCGTTTTTAAAGAATGAACCGTCTTTAATTGCATTATTTATTTTTGATAAATCCTGATAAACGATTCTGCCTGCGCCGAGGTTCAAGTGCCCTACTTCACTGTTGCCCATCTGCCCTTCGGGTAAACCGACGTTTTCGCCATCAGCATGAATTTGTATAAATTTTTCTTCTTTTTCTAATTTTGGTACATTAACGGGGTGTGCCAATTTTGTTGCATCATACTTTTCCGAACCCGATGAAATTCCCCATCCGTCCATAATGCAAAGTAATACTCTTTTGTCCATTTCCTATCCCTTCTTTAACTGTAAATATGCAAAAGATTAACAAAAACATGAATTTATTTCAAGAAAAAATAAAATGAACTGCTTATAATATAGTTTATGTTAGTTTAGTCCGGTAATTTCTTTGTACATATCCATGTATTGTTTTGCACTGCGTTTCCAAGAGAAATCTGCTTCCATTGCGGATTTGCGCATTGCATTGAGAACATATTTGTCTTTATATACCCAAAGCGCACATTTTATTGCATTAAGCATATCCCAGCCGTTATAGTTCCAGAACTTAAATCCGTTTGAATTGTCAAGCGGATAACCTGTGATTGTATCTTCAAGTCCGCCTGTTGCCCTGACTATAGGCAATGAACCGTATCTCATTGCAATTAACTGACTCAAACCGCAAGGCTCAAATTTTGACGGCATAAGGAAAAAGTCGCTTCCTGCATAAATCAGATTAGCGAGTTTTGCATCATATCCGACATAAGTTCTTATATTTGCAGTATTGTTAGACAGCCAGATAAACAGGTTTTCGTAAGCATTGTCACCGCTTCCCAAGAAAACAAAATCAGCATCGAGATTTTGTAATTCATACTGCATATCTCTTATCAAATCGATACCTTTTTGCCCGACAAGTCTTGAAATTAACGCTATTAAAGGTCTTTCGGGGTTATATTTTAAACCAAAATATTTACAAACCGCTTTTTTATTTTCCTCTTTGAGTTCAACAGAATTTACATCATAATTTTTAGCCAAAGCCTTATCGGTTTTTGGATTGAATGAGGTATAGTCAATGCCGTTTAAAATTCCTCTCAACTTGCCCTGTGACATTCTCAATGTATAATCAAGACCTTCACCGTATTCTCCGCCCAAAATTTCTCTTGAATACGTCGGAGAAACCGCAACAACACGTTCAGAGTAGTTTATTGCGCCTTTCATCCAGTTTACCATTCCATAGTGTTCGCATCCCCACTGATTATAGACAATGTCTTTGCGCATATTTGCATAATCAATTACATCCTCAAACCACACGCCCTGATAAGCAAGGTTGTGAATTTCAAACACACATTTTGTCTTTGACCAAAACGGATCAAATTTGTAGTTTGAATGTAAATACAAAGGCATCATGGCGGTGTGCCAGTCGTTTGCATGAATTACATCGGCTCTGAAATTTAATTGTTTTGCGTATTCCATTACCGCAAGACAGAATGAAATATATCTTTCGTGTTCATATCGGGGGTCTAAGTATTTCGGGTAAACTTCCCTGAACGGAGAGAAATACCAGTCATTTTTAACAAAGAAAACATTGATGTTTGTATCGGGCAGTTTTGTCATATAAAGATTAAACTTTTGAGGCTGTGAACCCATAGTGAGCCACATTTCAGAATTTTCCAACTCTTTTATTCCCCATTTTTCTTTATCTATGAGTCCGTGCAAAGGAGTAAAAATTGCAATTTCTGCTTCGGATTCAAGTTCTTTTGGTAAACTCCCGACAACGTCAGCCAGTCCGCCAGCTTTTGAAAACGGAGCAACCTCCGCTGATGCAAACAATATTTTCATTTTTCCTCTCTTTCCTTTGAACACTTATTTATCAAATTAAACGAATTATTTATTTTCTTCTGTTATGTTTTCTTCTTCTGCCGGAGCAGGTGTTGCTTCCTGAGTCGGAAGCGCAGACAAATCAATGTTATTTTCGGCTAAAAATTTATCAATATCAACATCGGTATTAAAATTCAGACCGTATTTTTTAACAATATATTTTGCCTGAGCAAGACAAATTTCAGCCTTATCCTCAACCTTCAGACATTTCATAAGTTTATACATGTTGAATTTAATAAGAAGCATAAGGTAATCGCTTACTCCGCCGAGTTTTTCCATCTGAATTGAGGAGTTATTAAGCATTCCGTAAGCAATATCAAATCTGCCCTGACGCATATTCATAATACTCAAAACGTACCAAGCCATAAATGTTACGGCATTAAGACCTTTATCTTTTGAGGCTTTTACAACTTCATAAAGAATTGAAGATGCTTTATAATACGATTTCAATTCAGAATAAGAATGTCCGATAACCAAATCGGCAAACAATTCAAACGGATAGACAAAACCTTCTTTGGCAACAAGTTTTGATTTATAAATTTCTTTTGCCATCTCTTTCGGATTATCCTTGTGTTCGGTAAAGGTTTTTATGATATGGTAAACAATTTCGGTGAAGGTATTTTGACCTTTATCGCCATCTGTAACACTTACATCTTTACCTTTTACCAAATCCTGCAATTTGGCAAATATAGTGTATTCTTTCGGGATGAAATCATACAACTTGTTCACGATGTTCAAAAGTTCATTAACATCTTCTCTCATCGTAAGAACATCTGATATTGCAACATAAGCAACGGCTTCCGTTATAAGGAATTTCAAATCGTCTTTTGCAATAAGCGTGTACTCAACAGAATCAAGTTTTGAACTGTCAAGGGCATTGAAAACATTATAGCCGATATCAATACAGTCATTAAACGCACCTATACCGAACAAAATCTTAACGTGGACAATAGACATCAAAAGGAATTTCAAATCAAAATTCGGCGCCGACGGATCTATTGACGCATCGTTCATAGCAGTCAGAATTTTGTGGGTTAACCCAAGCGCATAAAGATATTCGCCATGGTTTAACGCCCCCTGAATCATTTTTGTACAAAGGTCGGTAAAATTCTCCTTTTCCTGAGATTTTTGCAAATCTTCAAGCGTTTTATCGGCAATTTCTCTTGTCTGCTCAGGATCATATTCAAACATATTGTTTGCGATATTTTCGTAAATAGTTGACTTGTAAGAGGCAAGTTCATCTTTGTCCCATTCGTCTTTATATTTATCAAGAGCATTTATAAGTTTGCCCGAACAGTTAAGATATGCCGAAAAATCACCCATTGACAAATCTAAATTTGCAAGATTTTCCCATTCGGAGATAACTTTTTTAGATTCGCCTAAAACTGAATACATAACTGCTTTTTCAGGTGCAGGCATCTGCTCTGTGAAAACTTTTTCAAAAAGTTCATTTGCCAGTTCTTTTATCTTATCCTCATCATAAATTTCAAGAATATTTTCCCTTAAAATGTTGTAGTTCGGGAAATAAATACTGTCATTATAGAAGTATAAGAAACCTCTTTTTGAAAGTTCATCGGCAATGGTTTTCCAGTCCTCAATTTCGAGAGATTCGGCAGTTTTTGCATCAACTCTCGGACCTAATAATGCACACATCGAAAGGAGTTTAAGCGAATTTTCTTCGTCCTTCATAAGATTTAATCGTCTTTGCATCATCAGTTTCAGATTCGACGGAATCATAGTAGTTTTAGCATTGATAAGTTCAATTTTTTCGTTTTCAAATGCGTAAACTTCGGATTCAATAAGATACTGAATAGCATAATCTATAAAGAGCGTGCTTCCTGCAGCATATTTTGAAATACGTTTGAAGAAGAAGTCATTTTTAATATTTGAATAGTAATCGGCATCCGCTTCAACAATGTTTTCAAAAGTCGTAGGAATAAGCGTAATTTCAGTATAATACGGTCTTGAAAGTAAGAAATGATTATATTTGTGAAGTGAAAATTCCTTGTCATAGGATAAAATACAACTGATTTTCATTTCTTCAAAGTGGTCAAACAATAATCCCAAAACAAACATTGAACTTGAATCAATTTTTTCAAAGTTTTCAACGTAGATTAAGGTTTCCGGAATTGACTTCAATAGCGACAAAAAGACCTCAAAATACTTTTGTCTTGTATCTTCAAGATTATCCATTCCTCTCTGTTTGAGGTTAATTAAATCTTTTATCAGTCCGTCGGTATCAAAAGCCGAAAATGTTGAAAAATCGTTTTGACTGAACAATTTTTGAGAAACGGTAAAATCAAATATTGATGAAACGAGTTCTCTGAAGAATGAATACGGAGAGTATTTCATATTATCGTGGCAGGTAATCGGAATAATATTCTGATAAAGTCCTAACTGACTGACCGTAGCCAAAACGCTTATGGTATAAGGCTGATACATGTTTGAGCCTTTTATGCCGATAATACCTTTCGGAACTTCATGCAAAACTTCCGTTATATTATCAAGGACTTTGACATTTTCGGTCGTATAGAAGGCGCAATTAATTTCGTCAAAATTGATTAATTCCACGCTGTACAAATCTTCGCCGGCAATTTCATTAACTTCTTCAATGGTTCGCTCAACGATTTTATCCTGAGCAAGCATACCTTCATTGACAAAATTCGGAACTTCTGGATTTGCTTCTTCCTCCTCAGCCATTGCCTCTTTCATAAATTCGTCAATATTAATAAATTCTTTGATATCAATTTCAAAAAATCTTTTCATTCTGCCGTTCACAAGCGCAGAATCCAAAGATTCCATCTTGTAAGTTTTTGAATAAAATTCTTCAAAATCATCATCCGTTGTAACCTGACAGGACTCAAGCGCCTTAGCCGATTTATCGCTGCTCTGATTAAGCATATTTGCCTGAAATCCCGTTTCAATATCATAAGGATCTTTATCCGCATCGCGCTTCATTATGGTGAAATTTGCTTTAAGATAAATATTTTTCTTGCCAATGAGTTTAACATTGAGTCTTGTAATCATATTAGCAAGGGCAATAACGCCTTCCATAGCAGAGTTAGCAGAGGACGACATTGTATAAGCCTTATTAAAACGCAAAAGATAAATACCGTTCTTGACAATTTGACGTCTTATGCTGTGACTGACGGCATAGCCGTTTATCATTTTATCTATGTTTGCTTTAAACTTTGTAAACAACTGATTTGAGCCGAGTGCGGTTTTTATTATATCGTAGTTAGGGAATTCAATTTTAACCACAGCAAAAGTATCTGCGTTCGATTCAGCCTGTACGGCACTAATTTCAGTCGAATGACCGCACTTGATACATTTCTGGTTTTTCATCATGTTGATTTTGCCGCAATTTGAGCATTTTACAACCAGAACTTCTCCGCACTTCTTACATATATTTTTTTCGTTGACGGTTCGGCAGACAGGGCAAACGATTTTGAGCACCTTTTTACAGTTAGGGCAAACCATTGCGCTTTTATCAATTTCTGCACCGCATTTTGGACATTCCATAGTAGGATTATAGCATAATTTTTAAAATTAATAAATACTTTAATTAAACCGGTTAAATAATTTGCATTATTCAAAAAAAACATTATAATATTTCTATAATAAGGGATTAGTGTAAATGTTTGAAAAACTTGCAGGACAACTTAACATCAAAAAGACACAGAATCAAAATACTGCGGTTACTTCGCCGTTTGAACAAACCGTAGGCGATGACAAAAAAAATATTCTTAAAAGATTATCACAACAGGCATTAAACCTTTATCAAAAGAAAACCGACATTAAAAACTTTACAAAACTTGCACTATCAAACCCCGAAGATAAAAGCCACAACGATTTGGTCAAAGAAAAAGAACTTGATGAATACGATATTCTTTTTGATTTGTCGAACAACGATGAATTTTTAAAAGATTTGGGATTATAAATCATATTACAAGAACTTTGTTCATTGTTCTTTTTAATTGCAATGACCGCTTTCTTTGGGCGGTCAAAGAAAGCGGTCAGAAAGCGGATTGCGAGCCAAAGCCGGAACTGTTTTGCCTTGTGGCAAAAGCAACAAAAGGCAAAATGTGGAGTGCTGTCGATGGCGA
>Ga0256405_10002568_pt1 | contig 41152 bp, 36 predicted proteins | sample RumenRJG_02DNA_FD_189096 | JGI IMG/M metagenome (GOLD analysis project Ga0256405, IMG submission 189096) | Bovine rumen microbial communities from Lethbridge, Alberta, Canada - RJG_02 | ecosystem: Host-associated > Mammals > Digestive system > Stomach > Rumen | place: Canada: Alberta... | reverse complement strand
TGAAACGGTGTTACACCGGAACAGAAAAATAACAGGAGGAAAGATACGCCATGAAAAAAACTTTTCTGAAAAAAACAGCTGTAGTCCTGCCGTCCGTCATGTTGGGCATGTTATGTGCCTGCATTCGTTCCGATTACCAGTCCATAGCCGAATTTCCGCCGCTTTCCAAGGATATGAAATTGGTGACTTATTATGACAAAACCCAGTTTCCCGCTCCGGAAAACGAACAGATACTGGTCGGCAATGCGAGCGCCAGCGCCTATACATCCAGCTATACACTCAATGACATCAAACAGAAACTGATCCGGATGGCCCGGTCACACGGTGCCAATGCCATCCTGATCCAGTCCATCGACCACAAACTGGACGGACAAGTCCGTACCGACCAGGTGAAAAACATGTCGGGACCCACCTGGACGCCGGTGGACGATTCCAGCACCGATGCCCAGCAGCAGCGTTATATGGATCTGTATTCCAGTGCCAGGGACGGCGAACTGCCGGTCTATAAGATCACCATCAAGGCGCAATTCTACAAACTGCCGGAAAAACTGCTGCCGAAAGAACATATCCTGCTATCGAATCCGGATACGTCTGCGCCTGCGCCGGCACGCGAGCCGCCCGCCCGGAAAGAAACCGAGATCCGGATCAAAAACAACTGATGCGGCATCATGGATAAAGAAGGGATCAGTCTGACCAAATATCTCAGCACATCCGGGATCTGTTCCAGAAGGGGTGCGGAGAAATTGATTTCATCCGGGCAAATCACCATTAACGGACGGATGGCGGAACGGGGATGCGAGCGCATTCTGGACGCCGACCGGGTGGAATTCAACGGGAAATTGGTCTCGCCTCCGGAAGCAAAACTTTATATCATGCTGAACAAGCCCCGCGGCTATGTCTGCACTTTGGAGGACCGGCACGCGGCAAAAAAGGCAGTCGATCTGATCCCGCAGGCAAAACATACCCGGCTGGTTTCCGCCGGACGGCTGGACAAGGACAGCGAAGGTCTGATCCTTTTTTCCAATGACGGAGATTTCATCGCCCGGCTGACGCATCCCCGTTATGAAGTGGAAAAAACATACCGGGTCAGCCTTTCCGGCGAATTGACGCCGGAAGCGATCCAACGCCTTACGAAAACAGGAATAACGGATGGCGGCGACCTTCTCCGAGCCCGCGCCATCCGCGTCATCGGCCCGGGGCGTTATGATTTTATTCTCGGCGAAGGGAAAAACCGGGAGATCCGCCGGATGGCCGCTTTTTTTCATCTGGAAGTAAAGCGGCTGGCCCGGACAGCCGTCGGTGCGGTCCGGATCGGAGCCCTGCCCTGCGGACAATGCCGCGAACTGACTCCTCCGGAAATCAAAGCTTTATTTCAACCTGCATCAAGGAGCAAATGCCATGCAAGAGTATCTTAAACTGCTGGAAGACCTGATCCGTCTTCGTCCCGTGACCCAGGACGTCCAGGCGGTCAACCGGGCGACCGAACTGCTACACGGCTATCTGTCCGGACACGGTCTGCACTGCACCCTGGAAGAACTGGACGGGCGAAAGATCCTGTATGCCTCGAATGTGCCGGGCAAAAATCCCGACCTGCTGCTGAATGCGCATATCGACGTGGTTCCCGCTGCATACGAAAGCCAATACGAACCGGAAATCAAAGACGGCTGGCTCTATGCCCGAGGCTCCAGCGATTGTCTTGGCAATGCGGTCTGCATGGTGAAAGCGCTCTGCGAAGCGGGCCCGGACACCTCGATCGGCGCGATCTTCACAGCCGACGAGGAGACCGGCGGCAAGACTTCCAAATACATGGCGGAAGCGGGGTATTGCCCGAAACGCATCCTGTTCGTCATGGACCATTGGAGCCAGCACAATATTTGCTGTGCCCAAAAAGGCATTCTGATCGCCAACCTCACAGCGCGCGGCAAGGGAGGCCATTCTTCCGCGCCGTGGTCGTTCGAGAACCCGGTCGACAAGCTGATGGATGGGTATCTCCGTTTCCGGGCGACCTGGAAGAACCCGACGGCCGAAGACAGCTGGCATTCCTCCATGGCTGCGACCGTGATCTCCGGCGGCATGGTCGCCAATCAGATCCCCGATACAGCCGAAATGCTGTTGAATTTCCGTTACCTCCGTCCGGATGAAAACGAAGAGATCCTGCAGCGGCTCCGGGAAGCAACCGGTTTGGAAGTATCCATTGTCGAAACCTGTCCGCCGGTAACCGTGCCGACCGATGCGCCGGAACTGAAACTGCTGCAGGAATCGGTGGAGGAGATCGTCGGCATCCGGCCCGGCTTCGACCGGATGCACGGAGCCACCGACGCCCGCTGGTTCGTCGCACTGGGCCGGCCCATTGCCATTTGCGGCGTGGAAGGGAGCGGCGCCCATGCCAAAGTGGAAAAAGTCAATCTTGATTCGATCGACAAGTTCAGCCGGATCATCAGGAGATTCTGTGAAAAACTCAATCAGAAATAAACCAGGAAAGGATTCAGAAAAATGAGTGAGATCATCAAAATCATGCCGTGTCTGGACATGCGTGCCGGACGGGTCGTCAAGGGAGTTCATTTTGTAGATATCGCAGATGCGGGCGATCCGGTGGCCTGTGCACAGGCTTACTGCAAGGCGGGCGCGGATGAACTGGCGCTGCTGGACATCACCGCCACGGTGGAAAACCGCGGCACCCTGCTGGACGTGGTCAAACGGGTCGCGGACGTCTGCACGGTCCCGTTCACGGTCGGCGGCGGGATCTCCGACGTCAAGTCCGCAGCTGCGGTGCTGGCCGCAGGCGCCAACAAGATCTCCACCAGCAGCGCGGCATTCCGCAAACCGGAGATCATCCCCGCCATGATCCGGGAATTCGGCGCGGACGCAGTCACGGTGGCGATCGACGTGGATGTCAATCCCGCCCTGCCCTCCGGCTATGAGGTTTACATCGACGGCGGACGTACGGCGACCGGTTACGACGCGGTCGAATGGGCGAAGAAGGTCGATGGATTCGGAGTGAAGGTGATCCTGCCGACCAGCAAAGCGGGCGACGGAGCGAAGACCGGCTACGACCTTCCGGTGATCAAAGCGATCCATGACAACTGCAAAGCACAGGTGGTAGCCTCGGGCGGCGCGGGAAAAATGGAACATTTCCTGGAAGCGGCCAAAGCCGGAGCGACGGTCCTGCTGGCGGCGTCGGTGTTCCATTTCCACCTGATCGACATCATGGAACTCAAGAAATATCTGAAAGCCAACGGGGTCAACGTAAAAATATAAGCCGGGAAAGGCAAAGACCGGGCGGAGGGTCCCGCCGATGCGTTTCCGCTTCTTTCCAACCGGAAAAACCGGTAAAAAACAAACGGAGAGATTGACAATTCGGCGAAACAGCGTTACATTGTCATAATTCTATTATGACTGGCAGCACGACGGACAGGAATGGAGGAATGCATGAGCAGAACAAATCGGCAGACCAGAAAAACCCGTGAAACCGAAATCGAAGTGATCCTGAATGTGGACGGGTCCGGCAAAAGTGAAATATCCACCGGGATCGGATTCATGGATCACATGCTGGAACTGTTTGCCCGGCATGGGAAATTCGATCTGAAGATCAAAGCCCGCGGGGATCTGGAAGTGGATGCGCACCATACCATGGAAGATCTGGGACTGGTGCTCGGGACCGCGTTTGCCGAAGCACTGGGGAACAAAGCGGGGATCCGGCGGTATGGCAGTTTCCTGCTTCCGATGGATGAAACACTGGTCCTGGTGGCACTGGATCTGTCCGGACGGCCTTATCTGGTCTACGATCTGGTCCCCCCGGTGGAAAAAGTCGGGACGCTGGACACGGCGCTGTTCCATGAATTTTTCCAGGCATTCTGCGTAAAAGGCGGGATCAACCTGCATATCAAACTGCTCTCGGGAGGAGAGGTCCATCATATTTTTGAAGCGGCCTTCAAAGGACTGGGGCGCGCATTGGAACAGGCGGCAGCGCCGGATCCGAGGGAAAAAGGCATTCCCTCCACCAAAGGGATCCTGTAAAACCGGATCCATCAGCGGAGAATGCAGTTTATGCAGGACTTCATTTGCAGCAGCTGCGGCAATTCATTCAGTGCCGAACCGGATCAGCAGGGACAGATCGTCTGCACGATCTGCGGCATGTTCCAGTCCGCCGACACTGCGGAGCGGCCCCTGGCGGCAGGGACCCGGGTCGGAGGCTATGAGATCATCCGGCATATCGCCGCGGGGGGCAGCGGGAGCGTCTATCTGGCAGAACAGCTGACGATGAAACGCAAGGTCGCGCTGAAGATCCTGAACCGGAAGCAAGTCAGTCCGGAGGAAGCCGAACGGTTTCTGGAAGAAGCCCGGAATGCGGCAAAATTCGAACATCCGCATGTCGTTTCAGTGATCGACTCCGGGATCTCGCCGGAAGGATGCTGCTACTTCGCCATGCAGTATGTGGAGGGGGAAACGCTGGAAGAGATCCTGAACCGGGGGCAGACCTTCCCGGAAGATGAAGCCCTGGTCATCGTCCTGATGGTCGCCGACGCCCTCCGTTCAGTCTGGAACAAATACAAAATGTTCCACAAGGACATCAAACCCGGCAACATCATACTGACGCCGGAAAAAAAAGCGATGCTGCTGGATATGGGGATCGCCCAGGAACGAGGAGAAAGCAAACTGGCGGACGGCAGCATCGAAGGCTCGCCCTATTATATGAGTCCGGAACAGGCACGGGGCGAGGAACTCACCTGGAGTTCGGATCTGTATTCGCTCGGTGCCACACTCTATCAGATGGTTACCGGAAAATATCTGTATGACAGCGAAGACGTGGAAGACATTTTACGGCAGCATGACAGTGCTCCGTTCCCGGATCCCGCCGTCCGCGTCCCGGAAAAGAAGATCTCCGCGGGAATGACGCAGCTGCTTCGTCGGATGTTGGAAAAACAGGCTGCCAACCGATATTCCTCCTGGGATGAATTTATCGAAAAAGCAGAGACTGCGCTGGAAACCATCCTGCCGAAAGAAGACACTGCGGTTTCCGGCACTACCCTCAAACAATATATGCAGTTGAATGCTCGTCCGGACAGACCGGTGAAGAAAATCCGGCCGGCCCCCAGTCCGCTTATTTTCATCTGCAACATGCTGCTGATTTTTGTTCTGTCTGCGATGCTCCTGGGCGGAGTGATCCTGTATCTGGCGGTCCATAAGAATTCCAATAACGCCCGGGCTCTGCTGCGGGAACTGGATCGCAAGCAGTCGGACAGTCTGGCCAGGGACCCGGATGAAATGGACCGGGTCCTTGAAAAAGCGGCCCCCTATTTCAACCGTTTCGGAGTCCTGCCCTCCATCCGGCGGGAATTTCAAAACTGCCGGGAAAAAGCGGCGAAACTCCGTGAGAAACTCAGCCGGGAAGAAAAAGACATCATTAAACTGGAATCCCGGACTGCGGAATGTCTTCAGACGGTTGACCGGGAATTGCAGGAAGCCAAAAAACAAGAGTCTCAAAACCAGGCGCTCCCGGCCTTCCATCATCTCCTCCAGGCGCAGAACGAACTCAGCGGCATGACGGAAACCGTCCGGAAAACCAACTTCCTTCTCCACTCCCATGCGGAACGGTCGCGGCAGCTCATAAAACGGCTGAATACCGCCCAGGATCTGGTAAACCGGGAACGGCGGCTCTGCCAGAAAAAATTCGGGCCGCCCCATTTCCGGAGAAGAGGAAACCAGCCGCAGCCGCCGGTTCGGCCGGCATCCGGCGAAAAAAAGGCTCCTGCCGCAAAAACACCTGCTCCATCCCCGGAAAAAACAGTTCCGGTTCAGGCCGCAGAGTCTCTTTCTCAGGAAAACGCCCGGCGCTATCAGCAGGTTCTGGAACGGGAAAAAAACCGGATCCGGACGGAATTGCTGCTGCAAAGCATTCCGGACAAGATCCGGCCGGAAAATCCGGTCTGGAAACCCCGGTTCAAACGGCAGCCGTTTCCGGAGCTGAACCGGGAATTCGATCAGTGGAAAAGCCGGATGAAACAAATGATTTCCCGCGCGGCGGTTATCTGGAATGCGGTTTATGACACCCATCAGGAACTGGCGGGATTCTATTTCACCGTCCCCACGCCGGAGGGAAAGATCGTCATGGAACTCAGAACGATCCTGCGGGATGAGATGACCCTGTTCCGGCAGGGGATGCCGAATGTGAAAAAAACTTTTGCGCAACTGTATCCGATGGAATGGATGGATTTCATCCGGGATACGGCGAAAAAGAAAAAACTGCTGCCCGATCTGGAAAGTTACTGTCTGGCGGACGGCTGGTTTTTTGCAGTGAAAAGATCCGCAGACCCGTTTATCCGCAAGGAAGCTCCTCTGATGCAGGAAGTGATCTACCGTTATCTGACCGGAGAAAAAATATCCGGAGTGCAGCAGAGAAGCGAAAAGGAAATAGCCGCTTTGATCCGGAAACACCAAATCGATCCGTCCTTCGCCCATTTCCGGGCGAAAAAAAATAACAACCGAACCCGTCAGCAATCTGCAAAAGCAACCCAGGGAGGAGCAGAATGAAAGCAGCATTTATATTTTCAGGTCAGGGAGCCCAGAAAACCGGAATGGGAAAAACGTTGTATGACAACAGTCCCGCGGCAGCGGAAATTTTCCGGAAAGCCAATGAAATTCTCGGTTGGGATCTCATGGATGTCTGTTTCAACGGACCGGATGAAAAACTGACGGAAAGCTGCTGCTGCCAGCCGGCGATCTTCACCGTCAGCATGGCGGCGCTGGCGGCATTCCGGGAAAAATTTTCCACGGTGAAACCGGTTGGTGCAGCCGGGTTGAGTCTGGGAGAATACGGGGCGCTCTGCTGCGCCGGTTATTTCACTTTCGCCGACGGCCTGCGCCTGGTATCCAAACGGGCCGAACTGATGGACGCCGCCTGCAAACAGGCAAAAGGGACGATGGCCAGTATTCTGACTGATGGATCGGTGACCGGAGAAACGTTCCGGAAAATCTGTTCGGACTGCGGGATCTGGGTAGCCAACTACAACAACCCGATGCAGACCGTCATCAGCGGCGGAGTGGACGGGGTGAACAAAGCCGTGGAGCTCTTCAAGACGACACCGGGCGTGCGGCGGGTGGTCCCGCTGAACGTGGCCGGAGCGTTCCATTCGGGGATGATGGCGGAAGCCGGGGAAAAACTGCGTGCAGTCCTGGCCTCCGTGGAAACGGCCCGCTGCGAGATCCCGGTTGCCCAGAACTTTACCGGAAGCATTACAGACGATCCGGGACAGATCAAGGGAAACCTGGTCTGTCAGGTGGCTGGCAGCGTGCAGTGGATCGGCTGCGTCCGGGCCCTTGCCGAAGCCGGGGCGGATACCTTTATTGAATTTGGTCCGGGCACGGTCCTGACCGGACTGATCCGGAAAATCGATCCTTCCAGAAAACTGTTGAATGTGCAGTCGATGGAAGATCTCGACAAAATGATCATAGACTGAAAAACCCTGTTTCATTAAAAAAGGAGGAAACAAATGGGCAAAAGATTGGAAGGGCGTGTGGCCCTGGTCACCGGCGGAGCGCGCGGCATCGGACGCGCCATCTGCGAAAAACTGGCTTCCGAAGGAGCCAAAGTTGCCATGGTGGACATCATGCTGGATGTTGCCGAAAAAACGGCCGCGGAATTCAACGCGCAGGGGTATGAAGCAATGGCGGTCCAGGCCAACGTTGCCATTCCCGCAGACGCGGAAAAAGCGGTTGCCGCAGTCGTGGAGAAATTCGGGAAACTGGACATTCTGGTGAACAACGCCGGGATCACCAAGGACACGCTGATGCTGAAAATGACCGAGCAGGAATGGGATGCGGTCCTGGCAGTCAATCTGAAAGGGACCTTCAATTTCACCAAGGCGGCAACAAAAGTAATGATGCGCGCGCGTTACGGAAAGATCGTGAATATCGCTTCGGTCGTCGGCCGGATGGGCAATGTGGGACAGGCCAACTATTCCGCCTCGAAAGCGGGAGTCATTGCGCTGACCAAGACCACCGCCAGGGAATTCGGTTCGCGGAACATCACGGCCAATGCCATTGCTCCGGGATATATCCAGACCGACATGACCGAAAAACTGCCGCAGGCTGCCCGCGATGCATTCCTGGTGAACATTCCGCTGAAACGTGCCGGACTGCCGGCCGATGTGGCGAATGCCGTCTGCTTCTTCTGTTCCGATGAATCCGCATATGTCACGGGACAGGTCATGAATGTGTGCGGAGGCTTTTTGATGTCGTAAGAGGACTGTTTCAGCCCCGACCCGATGGTGAAAATAATTTTTTCGTCATCGAAGTTGAGGCTGCAGCCCAAAAATTTTTGCAAGATTCCAAAAAAAAGACTTGCATTTTCAAAAAAGTATGCGATATTACTTGGTATTGTATACGTAACTTATGAACCAACTGAAAACTTATAGGAAAGGATTCATAATGTCCACTACATCAGAAAAAGTGAAAAAAATCGTTGTCGAGCAGCTCGGAGTTGCTGAAGATCAGGTCACGGAAGATGCCAAATTCATTGATGATCTGGGAGCCGATTCTCTGGATCAGGTTGAACTGGTGATGGCTTTCGAAGAAGAATTTGGATCGGACATTCCGGATGAAGACGCTGAAAAGCTGGTCACCGTCGGGGACGCGATCAAATACATTGAAAGCAAGCAGAACGCTTGATTTGTTTTTTTCTAAAAGAAATGCGGGTCCCCCATTCCGGTGGGTTGGCCCGCATTTTGTTATTCATGGAGGTTTGAATGGACTCTAGACGCGTAGTAATCACCGGGATCGGAGCGATCTCCTGCGTAGGAAACGATGTCAGCGCCTTGTGGGATGCGGTGGTCAATGGGAAATGCGGTCTGGGCAAAGTAGAACGTTTCGATTTGAGCGCATATCGCACCCAGATCGCCGGGGAAGTGAAAAATTTTGATCCGACACGCTACATGACGGAAAAAGAAGCCCGGCGGATGGACGATTTTGCCCTGTATGCAGTAGCAGCGGGTGATGAAGCGATGAAATGCGCCGGACTGCCGCTGGATCTTCGCGACGGGACCGTGGTCGATCCGGACCGGATCGGAGTCTGCATCGGCAGCGGGATCGGCGGAATGAGGACCCTGGAAAAACAATGTGAAGCATTGCTGACCAAGGGTCCGGGCCGGGTCTCTCCGTTCCTGATCCCCATGATGATCGCGGATATGGCTTCCGGGTCCCTTTCCATGCGTTATGGCGCGAAAGGCCCCAATTTCACTGCCGTATCCGCCTGTGCCTCCGCTACCAATTCGATCGGAGAAGCTTACAGCGCCGTTGTGCGCGGCGATGCGGATCTGATGGTCACCGGCGGTGCGGAAGCTTCGGTTTCCCGTCTCGGCTTTGCCGGGTTCTGCTCGGAAAAAGCCATGAGCCAGCGGAATGACGATCCGCTCCATGCCAGTCGGCCGTTCGACAAAGACCGCGACGGTTTTGTCATGTCGGAAGGGTCGGGAATCCTGATCTTGGAAGAACTGGAACATGCCAAACGGCGCGGAGCGACGATCCTGGCGGAAATGATCGGTTACGGAGCGACAGGAGACGCATATCACATCACCTCGCCCGCACCTGGCGGGGAAGGAGCGGCCCGGGCCTTCAAAATGGCGCTTCACAATGCGGGTCTGAATCCGGAAGACGTTGATTACGTCAATGCGCACGGAACCAGCACCACGCTGAACGACATGTATGAGACCCAGGCGCTGAAGACCGTGTTCGGGGACAAAGTTTCCCAGGTTGCGATCAGCAGCACCAAAGGGACGGTCGGACATGCGCTCGGAGCAGCCGGCGGACTGGAAACCATCATCTGCGCCATGGCCATCCAGAAAGGCATTGTTCCGCCGACCATCAATTACGAAACGCCCGATCCGGAATGCGATTTGGATTACACGCCCAATACCGCACGGGAAAAACGGATCGACGTTGCGGTCAACACCAATCTGGGCTTCGGCGGACACAACGGCGTGCTGGTCCTCCGGCGTTACACTGCATAACTCTTAAACGGACAAGGATTTGAGATCATGAAATTCAATCATCTTGCCGCCGGCGCGGCGGTTATACTGGCTCTTCCGGTGATCTGCTGTTCCTGCACCTCGGGAAAGGATACAGCCAAACAAGCTGAAACTCCGGAAGCGGTCGAAGTCAAAACGGAAAACACCAAACCGGAAGCAAAACCGGAAGCAAAAGCCGAAGCAAAAGCCGAAGCAAAAGCTGAAGCCGTTCCGGAAATGAAAGAGGAAACCGCTCCGGCCAAAGCGGAGCCGGTGCTGGTCCCGGAAGAAACCGGAAAAGAAGCGGCTCCGGTCAAGAAAGAGTCCGCTCCGGAAGTGAAAAAACCGGTCCTGCCGTGCGAACACACGGTCCACACCGGAGACAATCTCTGGCGGATCTCGCTCCGTTATTATGGTTCCGGCACGAAGTGGAAACAGATATTGGAAGCCAATAAAGACAAGATCAAAAAAGCCGATTATCTGGAACCCGGTATGATCCTGACCATTCCGGCCGCCAAGTGATGAAAAAAAACGATGAAGATCCATCCGGCAGTACAGCCGGGAAATACTTTTTTTCAACTCCGCTGGAAATGGAAGCGCTTTTTGCAGGAGATTTCCGGCGGAATCTGCGGAAAATGGAAGAACGGCTGCAGGTCCGGACCAATGTCCGGGACTTGCGGATGCAGATCTCCTCGGAAGATCCCGAAAATGTCCAGCGGGTTCTGGCTTTTTTGAAAAGGCTGGAAGAGATCCGGGGGAAAATGCCTTCCCTGCGCCTGGAGCAGCAGGATTTCGATCAGATCCTGTCCGCATGTCAAACCGGAACGGAAACGGAACTGCAGAAATATTTTTCCGAGCGGATCGCGGTCAGTCCGCGAAAACGTGCGGTGATCCCCAGAACGGCGAACCAGCTGGAATATGTCCGGTCGATCCGTTCGGCGGACATCACCTTCGGGATCGGTCCGGCCGGAACGGGAAAAACCTATCTGGCCATGGCGCTGGCCGTGTCGGAATTTCTGGCGGGGCGCTTTGACCGGATCATACTGACCCGTCCGGCGGTGGAAGCGGGAGAGAATCTGGGATTCCTGCCGGGGAAACTGGAAGAAAAGATCGATCCGTATCTGCGCCCGCTGTATGATGCGCTGTATGACATGCTGGAAACGGAAGAGGCGGGCACTTTTCTGGAACGGGGGATCATCGAAGTAGCGCCGCTGGCTTTCATGCGCGGCCGCACGCTGAACAATGCGTTTGTGATCCTGGATGAGGCACAGAATACCACGCGGGAACAGATGCTCATGTTTCTGACCCGCCTTGGATTCCGTTCCAAATGTGTGGTGGCGGGAGACCCCACACAGATCGACCTGCCGGGAAACCGGAGATCCGGTCTGGCGGAAGCAGTCCGGAGGCTGTCCCCGATCGAAGAGATCCATATCTGCCGCTTCACATCCGAAGATGTTGTGCGGCATTCGCTGGTGGAAAAAATAATCAATGCTTACCGCGATGAAGCGGCAAGGGAGGAATGAGTTTTCATGGATGATCCGCTGCTGCAGGAAGAGAATACGCTGAAAAAATTCTTTGAGCGTTCCAGTTTTTTCATGTTTCTGCTTCTGATCCTGATCCTTGCGGGAGCGGTATATACGATCGTGGCACCGCACCCGGAAGGGACTATGGAACTGCAGGACGGCCAGGTCGCGCCCTATACGGTGTATGCGGATTTCGATTTTCAGATCGAGGATCAGAAAAAAAGTGATGAACTGGCTCAGAAAAAAGCCTCGTCCAAACCGGATTATTACAAAATCGATTATAAAGGGACCGAACAGATCCATGCCCGTTATCAGGAGTTTTTCGCCGCGCTCAAAAAAAGGGAAGCACTGGAAAAAAGCGGAGTACAGTTCAAGCCTGTTCCGGGCGATAAGATCCAGCAGAAAGTGGAAAAGCTCAGCAAAATGGTTCTGGAATGCCTGCTCCGTATTGCGGACAACCCGGTCTGGAAAGAAAAGTTGAGCGAACAGATCCACCAGATGCTGCAGGAGGGGATCCTCTCCCAGGAAACCCGCAGCAGCCTTCATGATGAAACCATCATCAAAATCATCGACCCCCAGAATCGCCGTCACAGTGTCAGTGCCGGGAAACTGCTGACACCGGCCATTGCCGGCAAGAAAATTGCGGAAAACATCCTGGCCACCTATTCTTCGTCAGAAAAGGAAAATATCGTCCGCGAAACGGCGGCATGCATGGAGCTGATCCTTTACGACGGGAACTTGCGCTTTGACCGGAAATTCACCGAAGCCATCCGGGAACAGGCCCGCCAGTCTGCGGAGAAAATATACAAGACATATCATCAAAACGAACCGATCGTCCACAAAGGGAAAAAGGTCTCGGAGGAAGACTGCCAGATTCTGGAAGCGTATCTGAAAGAACAGAAACAGCGCAGCGGGAAATGGGAAGTCTACAGGAAGGCGGGAGAAAACCTGCTGCTGTGCCTGGCTCTGATCCTGGCCATGGGTTTGTATCTGTTCCAGGTGCAGCCGGCATTTGCAAAGAGCAACCGGCTGCTGTGGCAGCTGGGATTGATCACGATCGCCTCGCTGCTGCTGAACAAATTGTTTTCCGATGGATTCCTGCTGCTGTCAGAACAAATCCAGATGCCCCGGCGGGAACTGATCTATTTCGCGCTCCCGGTCGGGTTCTCTTCGGTGCTGATCTCCGTTATCTTCGGGATCCGGACCGCTTTTTTTGCGGGACTTTTTGTTTCGGCGATCGCGGCACTGCCGATGGAAAACCAGTTCCAGATGTTCTTCTGCGGCCTGCTGATCAACGCCGGCGGGGCATTGGCGGTCCGGAAGGTGCAGAATTACCGGAGCTACTTTGTCCGGGCTTTCCTGGGAACGGCCCTGCCGGGACTGCTGGCCGCGGTGATCTACCTTTTGAAAGTCCTGGATCCCGAAAATCTGAAGCTGGTCGTCTGGATGACGCTGTTTCCGTTTGTCACGGGCCTGCTGACCGCCATTCTGGCACAGGTCGGGATCTTCCTGCTGGAAATGTTTTTTGACGTCAGCACCACCATGTCGCTGCAGAGTTTTTATGATTTCAACCATCCGCTGCTGAAGGAACTGCAGCTGAAGGCGCCGGGGACCTATCATCATTGCCTGATGGTTTCTCTGCTGGCGGAAAAGGCGGCGGAAGAAGCCGGTCTGGATCCGATCAAAGCGCGGGTCTGCGGCATGTTTCACGATGTGGGCAAACTGGTCCAGCCGGAATATTTCATCGAAAACAGTCCGGGACGAGACATGCACAAGGACCAGGATCCAAAGATGAGCGCGATCATTATCCGGAGCCACGTGGCGAAACACGGGATCGAACTGGCGCGGAAATACAAACTGAAACAGCTGATCTACGATGCGATCACCCAGCATCACGGCAACGACATCATTGCCTTCTTCTACAAAAAGGAGCAGGACCTGAATCCGGGGAAAAACATTTTGCAGAGCGATTTCCGTTATCATGCCCCGCTTCCTTCGAGCAAGGAAATTTCTCTGGTCATGCTGGCGGACTGCTGTGAAGCGGCATCCCGCAGTCTGGACAAACCGACGCCGGAGATGCTTGCCCAGATGGTGGACAATATTTTCCGTGGCAAGATCCGGAACAATCAGCTGGACGAGTCGGAACTGACCCTGCACGAGCTGGCGGTGATCAGAAACAGTTTTGTCAACACCCTGAAAACCATGTTTCACGGACGTATAGCTTATCCCAAGGATGATAAAAGAGATGAAGACGATTTATTCGTGGCGGCCGGAGAAAAAATACCCCCGTCCTGAAAAGAAAAAAATGCTTTCCCTGGCGGAGGCGGCAGCCGCGGCGGCCGGCAGCGGGATCCGCGGCATCCTGTCCCTTTCCTGGGTCTCGGAACCGGAAATGGCCGGGATCAATCAGTCCAGCCTCGGACATACGGGTCCGACCGATGTGATCTGTTTTGATTACCGCGAATCCAGGATGGCGCTTCCGGACACCGGCAGCGCGGAGGATGATGTGGAAGTGGAGATCATTATCTGTCCGGCGGTAGCGGCAAAAGAAGCAGCCAAACGCGCCCTGCCCTATTCCCGGGAAATGATCCTGTATCTGGTCCACGGCCTGTTGCATGCGGCGGGACAGGATGACCTGAAACCGGAATTGAAGCGGATCATGCGCCGCCGGGAAGCATCCGTGCTGCGGAAACTGGAAAAACAATTTGATCTGGAACATTTCTTCTCCGGACCGAAACAAATCACGGAAGGCGCAAAATGAACCTGGAGCTCACGATCACAGCAGTCAGTTTTGTTTTGTTCACGGCCATTTTCACCGCATTTGAAGCATTCGACCGTCTTTCCGGCGGCCAGATCATGAAGCTGGAAGAATCCGAACCGGAACTGGCGGCCAAACTGAACCACTGGCTGGAAAAATCCGATTCCATCCGGGCAGTGTTCAAACTGCTGCTGTTCATCCTGGTTTCCATTCTGGGGATGTTCACGCTGGTGCTGGTCCAGCACTGGACAGGAAAAATCGCGAAGGAATGGCAGCTGCTGTTCATCGTCGGGGCGATCATTGTCTACTGGTCCGTCGGAGAAATTTTCGCCCTGCTGCTGTTGTACCGTTCCGATCTCTGGGTGCTGCGCATCACCATTCCCGGAGTGCTTCTCCTGGCCAACACGGTTCTGCTCCCGTTCACGCTGCTGAGCGGGAAACTCCGGGAAAATGCCGAAGACTGGCGCGATGAGGAAGCCCCGGAACAGATCGTCAGTTCCGAAGACGAGATCCTCTCGCTGGTGGAAAATTACGGAGATCATGAAAACGACGATCTGGAAGAAGGCGAAAAACGGATGATCAAAGGGATCCTGGACCTGGGCGACATGTCGGTCCGGGAGATCATGACTCCGCGTGTGGACATTGAGGCGATCCCGGCCTCCTCTACCATTGCCGAAGCCAAAAAAACCTTTATCGCCACCGGACACAGCCGCATCCCGGTCTACGGACGGTCCGTGGATGAGATCCGGGGCATCATTTATGCCAAAGATTTCATTGACGAAAAGGCGATCGCCGGAAAAACGCTGGAACAGCTGGCCCATAAGCCGCTGTTCATTCCCGAATCCAAAGCGGTGGGAGACCTGCTGGAGGAGATCCAGCGCCTCCATAACCATTTTGCGGTCATCATCGACGAATACGGCGGGACGTCCGGGATCGTGACCTTCGAAGACATTATCGAGGAAATCGTCGGAGACGTCCAGGACGAATACGACGATGAAGAAGCCGACAAAGACAAGCCGGAACTGATGCCGGACGGGTCCGTCATATTTGAAGCGCGCACTCTGATCTCCGATGTCAATGAGATCCTCGATTCCAACATTCCGGATACGGATGCGGCCGACACGATCGGCGGATATATCTGCGCGGAACTCGGACGGATCCCCGATGAAGGGGAAAATTTTCATTTTGAAGGCTGCGGTCTCACCGCCTTGATCCTGAAAGCAGACAAACGGAAAATACTGAAACTGAAAATCAAAGGAGATGACGTACATGACAAGTAAAATAATACTGAACCGCCTGAAAAGTCTGCTGTTGACCGGACTGTTTGTGGTAGTGCCCTTTCTGGCGGCATTATGGCTGAGCTGGTGGATCTACGATCTGCTGACCATGTGGGCCATCGGACTGGCCGGAAAAATGAATCTGCCCGGAATGGAAGGAGAAAACGCTTCTTTCTGGGTGAGCCAGGGGATCCGGATCCTGGCACTCGTTTTCATGGTCGTGGTGCTGCTGGTCGTGGGAAAACTTACCGAACTGACCTTGGGCCGGCGCCTGATCAATCTGGGACAGAAACTGCTGCTGCATCTTCCGCTGATCAATTTCATTTATTCGACCTGCAAACAGATCGCGGATGCCATGAAGAACTCCAGCGGCGGGATGTTCCTCCAGGCCGTGCTGTTCGAGTATCCCTCCGCAGGATCTTATGCCATCGGATTTGCCACCAACGAACAAACCGCCGACGAGATCACAGACAAGGTCGGGTCTCCGCTGGTCAGCATTTTCCTGCCGACCACCCCAAACCCGACCAGCGGTTTCCTCCTGCTGGTGCCGCGCAGCAAATGCACTTTCCTGGATATGAGCATTTCCGATGCCATGAAGCTCATCGTCAGCGTCGGAACGGTTCTGCCCGGACAAAGCACCGAAACCCCGGACGAGCCGTGAACTTTTATCCGGAAACATGGTCTGTCATTCCTTGAGGGGATACCGTTGCGGAATACGGACTGGACATTTCATTCCATCCCTGGTCCGCGGTTTCGTCAGGATTTTCCCCTGAAAATTTCTTTTGCGGATTGCAAATCCGGAAAACGGGATTACAGTTCTTTTATCATTGACGCAGCATAAGCAGAAAAGAGAGGTCCTCAGATGGATGAAACCGAGAAAAAGAACACTGAAAATATCGGTCTGATACAGACATCGGCCATTACGCAGCCGGATACCGTGCTGTTTCCTTTTGCCCTGACCCCGCTGGTCCTGGACAATCCGGGGAACATTGCCAAAATTGAAGCCGCGGCCGCAGGCGACCGGATGATCGCGGTCTTCCCGGAAATGCCGAAAAACCAGGATCTTGCGGAGATCCAGGGCATCGAGTTGAATGTACCTTCGTTTCAGCTGGACGGCAAAGAGGTTTCCGGCATCGGCGTCCTCTGCCGTCTGGTCAAGACTTTGAAGTTTCCCGACGGCACCGTCCGGATCCTTCTGCGCGGTCTGGACCGGGTCCGTTATGAAGGCCCGGCGGATCAGCAGCCGGACGGCCCGGTCTCCGTTCAAAAACTGGTCCAGGAGGAGGACAACTCCATAGAGACGGCGGCCATGGTCCGCAATGCCGTCAAACAATTCCAGGAAATTGCCTCGTTCTCACCCAATTTCCCGGAGGAATTGAAAATAGCCGTCATCAATTTGACCGACAATGTCCGGATCGTGGATCTGATCGCTGATTCCGTCAACTTCTCCAATCTGGAAAAGCTGGCCATCCTGACATTGGAAAAACTGCAGGACCGGCTTCATCTGATGACCATTCTGCTGAACCGGGAAGTGGAGGTATTGCGTCTCGGCTCCGAGATCCAGTCTCAGGTCCATAACGCCATGAGCAAATCCCAGCGTGAGTTCTTCCTGCGCGAACAGCTCCGCACCATCAAGGAGGAACTCGGGGAAAGCAACCGGAATCCGGATATCGTCAGCATTCAGGAACGCATGGCGAAACTCGAACTGCCGGACAATATCACCGAACTGCTGAACAAGGAGATCGAACGGCTGGAAATGATCCCGCAAGCCGCCGCCGAATACAATATCGCCTACACTTATATCGACTGGATCCTTTCCGTCCCGTGGAATCACTTCACCGAAGACCGGCTCGATATCGCCGAAGCCAAAAAGATCCTTGACCGCGACCATTACGGGCTCAAGGACATCAAAGAAAGGATCCTCGAATTCCTGTCGGTACTTCAACTGAAAAAAGACCGCAAATCGCCGATCATCTGTTTCATCGGCCCTCCGGGCGTCGGAAAAACCTCGCTGGGAAAATCCATCGCGGAAGCCATGGGCCGCAAATTTGTCCGCATCTCGCTGGGCGGCGTACGCGATGAGGCGGAGATCCGCGGACACCGCCGCACCTATGTCGGCGCCCTGCCCGGCCGGATCATCCAGGGGATGAAAAAAGCCGGCAGTTCCAATCCGGTTTTCATGCTCGATGAGATCGACAAGCTCGGCAATGATTTCCGCGGCGATCCCGCGTCCGCCCTGCTCGAAGTACTGGACCCCCAGCAGAACCACACCTTCAACGACCATTATCTCGAAGTGGACTACGACCTCAGTTCCGTCATGTTCATCGCCACCGCCAATATTTCCGACACCATCCCCAGTCCGCTGCTGGACCGCATGGACGTCATCCGGCTGCCCGGTTACACCGCCACGGAAAAGCAACATATCGCCGAACAGTTCCTGATCCCCCGTCAGCTCGAAGAAAACGGTTTTGCCGGACGCGAGGTGACGTTCACGGAAGATGCGACGGAAGAACTGATCGGTTATTACACCCGCGAAGCCGGAGTCCGCCAGCTGGAACGCACGTTCGGACAGATCTGCCGCAAGCTGGCACGTCAGATCGTCGAAGGGAAAAACAGCAAAAAGAAGATCCGGATCGACGCAAAAACCGTTCATCAGCTGCTCGGTTCACGCAAATTCCTGATGGATGAGGCCATGAGCCGTCCGGAGATCGGGGTGGCGACCGGCATGGCCTGGACCAGCGTCGGAGGCACCATCCTCCAGGTCGAAGCCGTTATGATCCCCGGCAAAGGAGAACTCAAACTCACCGGTTCGCTGGGCAATGTAATGAAGGAAAGCGCCATGGCCGCTTTCAGTTACGTGAAAGGCCATGCCAAAGGACTGGGGATCGATTCCAAACTCTTTGAGAAAAACGATTTCCATATCCATGTGCCAGACGGCGCAACTCCCAAGGACGGTCCATCCGCCGGAATCACGCTGACCACCGCTCTGGTCTCCCTGCTCTCCGGAAAACCGGTCCGCCATGATTACGCCATGACCGGAGAGATCAATCTGCGCGGCAAAGTTACCGCCATCGGCGGCGTCAAGGAAAAATCCATCGGCGCCCTCCGGGCCGGGATCCGCAACATCATCCTGCCCGAGGAAAACCGCAAGGACCTCGAAGACATCCCCGAGGATGTGATGAAGCAGGTCAAATTCCATTTCGTTTCGGAGATTGCTCAGGTCCTGAAAATCATGCTGACCAAACCGTCTCCCGCCAAAAAGAAAACCGTCCGGAAAGGAAATAAGAAATGAAAAATGCCATTCCCCTGCTGTGCCTGCTGATCCCGCTTCTGTCCGGCGGATCACTCCTTTTCGCGGAACCGCCCGAAAATCTGCCTTCCGAAAAATGGACCGCGCAGGATTTCCTCGCCCGGGTCCGCAATCCGCCCGGACGCGATTCCTGGGCGCTGATGAAAGGAACCGCCCAGCATCGCCGCGACAATGCCCGTCCGGTCAAAGCGCATCTGGAAATGGGTATTTTCTTCACTCCGGTCCGCACGCTGGCGCAGATCCGTTTCAACGGCAATGAAACCTATACCATCGGACAATCTTACGGTAAAGACGGCTCCACCAGCGTGGAGTCCAAAATTCCAGGCGGGAAACCCCAGATCGGGGTTTACGGCATCACACCGGAAGACCTGGCCATGAGTTTCCTTTACTGGGACTTCCTTGAAGAACATCCGCAGGAAACGCTCAGGGGACAGCACTGCCGGGTTTTCACGTTGATCTCCAAAGACAGATCCGAACGCGTGAAAGTGACGGTCAGCTGCGAATATTTCTTTCCGCTCCGGGCCGAATGGTTCCGCAAAGCAGAAAAAGAACCGTTGCGGAAACTGGAAGCCGCCGCTTTCAAAAAGAGCAAGGATTACTGGTTCGTCAGCAAACTGGTATTAAGCGGGAAAGACTGGACCACCACCATCCGGTTCCCCGAAGTGGATGCCGGTCCGTTCAAAGACAAACTGCCGCCCGGTGTTTTCAAGGAATAAGATCTCGCGGCTGGGGACGTGTTGCACCCGAAGCCGCCGTATAGGCCCAAATAAGCCAAATAAGCCCTAATAGGTTTCCTATTTCTGCAGATCTCGCGTCACTCTGTCCTGTGCCGCGTTTCAGTCCTTGATGCCGGCCACTTCGTCTTCCTTGCGTTTGACCAGCCCCTGATACAATACCAGTCCGGAGAAGAATGCGGTCAGGTTGCCCGCCAGCGAATATGCCAGCTGCAGATCAAGCCCGAACCCCCACGGAAGTTTGTGCACCGGCGAGGTCCAAAGGATAAAGGAAGTCACCACGAACATCATGAAAACACCCGGGAGCAGCGCGATCAGGAAGTTCTTCTTGCGCCGCATCAGCCAGACGGTGGCGGTGAACAACGTGAACACCGCCAGCACCTGATTTCCCCAGGCGAAATAGTTCCAGAGCCATTTGAAACTCTGCGCGTCGGAATTCGACCACCAGAGCAGCAGCGAAACCAGCACGATCAGCGGCAAGGTCAGCATAAAACGGTTGCGCAGACTGATCTGAGGAACGGAAAAGATTTCCGCCAGGCTCAGACGCAGACTGCGGAGCGCAGTGTCACCGGAGGTGACCGCCAGCACGATCACCGCAATGGTGGTGACCGCCCCCATCCAGGTCCCGAGGAAGTAAGTCGTGATCTTGGTCAATGTGGCGTTCGCATTGGGCCCCATGAACGTGGGGAACTTGTTATAAATCGCCATCGCGCCCGCCGCCCAGATCATGGCGATGATCCCTTCCACGATCATCATTCCGTAGAAATTGGCGCGGCCGTCGCGTTCGGTCGCCATGGTCCGCGCAATGATCGGCGACTGCGTGGCGTGGAACCCGGACAGGATCCCGCAGGCGATCGTCACGAACAGCACCGGCACAACCGGCTGTGTGGTCATTCCCTGCTTGAAAAGTGGCGTTTCGGTCAGCAGGACCGGGTTCTGCCAGACATGGTACACGAGACTGACGAACAGTGCCAGACTGCCGAGCAGCAGCAGTCCGCCAAACAGCGGATAGATCTTCCCGATGATTTTGTCCACCGGGAACAGCGTGGCGCAAATGTAATAGAGGAAAATGACGATGACCGCGGGCCAGAAAAGCGAAGCCCCCGGTTTCATCAGGTTGATCAGTCCGGCGGGCACGTTGACGAACACCGCCACCACGAGCAGCAGCATTACGGTCATGAAGATACTGAAAATGCGCGCGGTGGTTTTACCCAGCGAGTTTTCCACCAGAGCCGGCAGATTGGCGCCGTTCTTGCGGAGTGACATCATGCCGGCCGCGAAATCATGCACAGCACCGCCGAATATGTTGCCCAGCGGAATGAGGATGAAGACGATATCTCCGAACATGACCCCCAGGATCACACCGATCACGGGTCCGATCCCGGCGATATTGAGCAGCTGGATCAGCATGTTTTTCCAGTTCGGCAGGATCACATAATCCACGCCGTCCGGATGAAGTTTCGCCGGTGTCGGCCGGTCGTCCGGACCAATGATCTTCTCCACCAGTCTCCCATACGTAAGATACCCGCCGATCAACACGACAATGCCGCCGAGAAAACTCCACATTTTTCCAATTCTCCATGCTTATTATTGTTCAAAAAACTATTTTAATATAGCATTTTTTCCCGGAATTTCAACCCGCTTCAACGCGTTCTCTTCTTTGTCCTCTTCTTATAACCCGGAAAACCAGGAAAGCAAATCTCAAAAACGTTCTTCCCTTCTTTTGACCGGAAAATCATCCGGCAAGGGCGGGAAAGTCATTATTCTGACTGGTCTGACCTGTTCCGCCTGTCCGGACGATCTCATCCGCTCTGGCTCAGAACCCGAGTTCAGGCTGGGAAATGCCCCAGTTTTCATCGTCGTCCGGCTTGAGATCGGACTTTTCCGGAGCGTCTTTCCCGGCAGACGGAGCCTTGGCTTTCGGTTCCGGTTTGGCTTTCGGTTCCGGCTTCGGTTCGGACTTTACCTTCGAAACAGGCTTGGCTTCCGGTTTCTGCCCGGGTTTGACCGCGGTAACTTCAACGGGTTCCGGCTCCCCTGCCCCGGCGGACGGAGCCGTTTCAGCCGGAGCCGCAGGCGGGACCTCGATCAGTTCCTGTTCATTGCCGTTTTCCGTGCCGTCAAGATATTTCACGAAAGTGATCTTGAGCAGTTTGCGCGGGAAGAGCAGCATGCCGCCCGCATGGGGCGAACGCAGCGGCGCATCCATCAGGTTGACCGTCTGCAGCTGACGCGCCTTGATCGGTGTGTCGATCCGGCATTCATACAACGCGTTCGCACGCGGCGTGATCAGTTCCAGCCGGCAATGCTCCGGACAGATCCGGTAATCCTTGTCCTTGATGAATTTGTCGATCACGGTCCGTTTGGCGTAAACTTTCCCGGTGCGGGTATCGGAATAGACAATGCCGAACATGGTGGTCTTGTCGTATTTGCGGAACTCGTAAAGACGGTCGATGAAAATCTTGTCGGGAATGTCGATGATCTTATAACCGCCCTTGCGTTCGACGCAAAGCAGATGGTCGTATTCGTTGCAGACGATGACATCTTCGCTCTTGACGTTGGTGCCGATGTAGCATCCGCCCTTGTCCCAGCCGACGCGGATATTGTTGAGCGCGATGGAGGAAGCATCGATCTTGTCGAATCCTTCCAGACGGATCTCGGTGCGGCGCGGAAAATTTTCGCCGTAACGGTCGATCAGGTCCTGCAGTCGGCTGATCGCATATTTCTTGAGCTGGCGGAGGTTCTTCTGCGCCTCGGCAAGCTGGGCATTGAGTTCGGCCATCTCGGCACGGTTCTGTTCGATGTCGAAAAGCGAGATCCGGCGGATCGGAATGGCGAGCAGTTTTTCGATCTCCGAATCGGGGATGATGCCTTCGGCGAGCTGTTCCAGACGTTTCCGCGCCTCCTTGTCGTCGGCAGCATAGCCGCGGGTGCGGACACTGTCTTCGAGCTGCTGTACCAGCGGGAACCATTCTTTTTTGTATTTGTCCAGGCCGGACCGGACCTCGGACATGATTTTTTCCTGTGTCTTGCAGCTTTCGATCCGCTTATAGATCCGTTCCTCAATGAAGATCTGCGCGAGGGTGCGGAAAAGGAGTTTGTCCAGATATTTGCCGATCTCGATGTTGAGTTCCGCCCGCAGATAGCCGAGCAGTTTTTCCGTATTGCGGCGGAGCACTTCCGAAACGCTCATGCGGACCGGCCGGTTGTCGCAGATCACCATCATATTCAGCGAGGTGGTGATGGAACATTCGGTGTATTTGTAAAGGGCCTGGATCGCACGTTCGGGATCGTAACCACGCGCGGGATGGATCTCGATGCAGACTTCCTCGGCGGTAAGATCGTGGATGGCGGAAATCTTGATTTTGTTCTTGTTGATCGCGCGGTCGATGGATTCGAGCAGTTTCTGGGTGTCGGTCAGTGCGGGGATCTGCCGGATGATGAGATTCCGGCCCTCGACGTCGATCTTGGCGCGGATCGTGATCTTGCCGTTGCCATCGTCGTATTCGGACGCGTCCATGATCCCGCCCTGGAAAAAGTCCGGATACAGCTGGAACGGTTCATCTTTCAGGACGGCGATCTGTGCCTGCAGCAGTTCGTTGAAGTTGTGCGGCATGATGTCGGTGCGGGTCCCCGGAGCCAGACCGGACGCGCCCATGAGGAGCAGCGAAGGGATCTTGATCGGGAGCCGGACCGGTTCCAGATTGCGCGAGTCATAGGAATCGACCAGTTCGGTGATGTCGTCGTTGAAAAGGACTTCGCGTCCGAGCGGAGAAAGCCGGGCCTCGATGTAACGGGCCGCCGCGGCCCGGTCGCCGGTGACCACGCTGCCGAAATTCCCCTGCTTGTCGATGAAGAGTTCCTTGTTGGCCAGATAGACCAGCGCAGCCTCGATGGAAGCGTCGCCGTGCGGATGGAACTTCATGGTTCCACCGACGATATTGGCGACCTTGTGGTAGGAACCGTCATCGATCCGGTGCATTTCCCACAGGATCCGGCGCTGCACGGGCTTGAGTCCGTCGTCCACATCCGGGATCGCGCGGTCCTTGATGACATACGATGCGTATTCCAGATAATTGGTGTTCATCATCTGGCGGAGCTGTTCGTTGTCACCGGTGGATTGGGATGCGACCTGGGTCTGGTCGTCTTCATCCTCGGTTTCCGCTGCGGGATTTTCGGTTTGATCCACTTCCGGGACAGCAGATTCGATCTGCTGCTCTTCCGGCGGGTTCACCTTGACATTTTTATCGGATTTTTTCTTTGCCATGATCACACCAGATTGTTTTGAATGAATTCCCAGCGTTCGGGAGTATTGTCGCCCATATAGAACCGGAGCATTTCCTGAATACCCTTGGTCTGGTCGATCATCACTTGTTCGAGCCGGATATTTTCATCGATGAACTGCCGGAATTCCTTGGGGGAGATCTCGCCGAGCCCTTTGAACCGGGTGATCTCGGCGTTTTTGCCGATCACCGCGGCCTTTTCGTCGCGTTCCTCTTCGGAATAGCAGTAGTAGGTCCGTTCGTTCGGTTTGACTTCCGGTTCCTCGGTTTTGGCGGCATTCTTCTTTTTGGAAGCGGGCTTGCGGACGGCCTTCACCGAATCCTTCTTGCCTTTCGGTCGAACCCGGAAAAGCGGAGTCTCCAGAATGTAAAGATGGCCGGTCTGGACCAGCCGTTCGAAATACGACAGGAAGAAGGTGATGAGCAGGTTGCGGATATGCAGCCCGTCCACATCGGCATCGGTGGCGATCACTACTTTGTTGTAGCGCAAATTTTCGATGTCTTCCTCGATATCCAGCGTGCGCATGATGCAGAAAAGCTCTTCCACGGTATAGACCGTTTCAAGTTTCTTGCCGAAGCAGTTGAACGGTTTCCCGCGGAGTGCGAACACGGCCTGCGTATTGGGGTCGCGGCTCTGGACCATCGACCCGCCGGCGGAATCGCCTTCGGTCAGGAAGATCATGGTCTCTTCCCCGTGACCGGAACGGTCGCCGAAATGGTATTTGCAGTCGCGCAGTTTGCTGTTGCGCACGCTGAGTTTCTTTTCGAATTCCTTGCCTTTTTTCTTGACCGCCTGGATCTCCTTGCGGACATCCTCGTTCTTCTTGATTTTTTCGAGCAGCAGATTTGCTTCCTCGGTATGGCGGTAAAGATAATCCTCGACGGCCTTCTTGACGGCGGGAACGATCCAGCTTTTCACATCGTTGTTGCCAAGTTTGTTTTTGGTCTGCGATTCAAATATCGGATCCTGCAGCTTGATCGCGATGGAGCCGACGATGCCGCCTCGAAAATCCTTGGCGTCGCAATCTTTTCCGGAATATTCGTTGACCGCGCGCAGCAGTGCTTCCTTGAAGGCGGATTCGTGCGTGCCTCCGTCGTTGGTGTATTGTCCGTTGACAAACGAAAAATAAGTTTCCCCGAAATCGGCGATATGCGTGAAGGCGAATTCCAGCGTTTTGTCCTTGTAATGGATGATGTCATACAGGTTTTCACCCTGCACGCGGTTTTCGATCAGGTCGCGCAGTCCGTTCTTTGAATAATAGCGCTGATTGTTGAAATAGAGCGAAAGTCCGCTGTTGAGATAGGCATACATCCACAGCCGGTGTTCGATGAATTCCTGCTTGACCGTGATTTTCGGAAACAGTTTCGGGTCGGGCGAGAACTGGATCAACGTCCCGTTGCGCTCTTCGGTGGAACCGTCCTTTTCGCGGACCAGCTTGCCGGAACGGAACTCGGCTTCCTTGTATTTGCCGTCACGCACTGCCCGCGCAAGGAAAGTCCCAGACAAGGCATTGACCGCCTTGGTGCCGACGCCGTTCAATCCAACGGAAAACTGGAAGACATCCGAATTGTATTTGGCCCCGGTATTGATCTGGGACACGCAGTCCACCAGTTTGCCCAGCGGGATGCCGCGTCCGTAGTCGCGCACCGTGATGGTGGTATCCTGGATCGTGATGTCGATCCTGCGGCCGAACCCCATGATATATTCGTCGATGCTGTTGTCGATCACTTCCTTGAGCATGACGTATATGGCGTCGTCCTGGTGACTGCCGTCGCCCATGCGTCCGACATACATGCCCGGCCGCTGGCGGATATGTTCAAGGGAAGAGAGGGTTTTTATTTTGCCTTCATCGTAAGCTCCGGGAGCGGAATTCTCCATCGGCAGCTCATCTTCATTGGTTTTCGTATTATCTGTCATGGTTCTCGCATCTGTTGTAAAGGGGTTTTTCTGCGTAACATGGGGAATATAACCCGGTTTTTTCAGGTTTCAAGCAGAAAAAAAGATTTTTTCCCACAGAAACAAAAATTCGCGATTTGCCGATAACATTTTGGAAAAACAGATCCTCCATACCCCTGTTCTCTGCACCCCGATGCAGCCGCCCCGGGATTCTTTTTATCGAAAATCCGTTTTCCGGCATTGAAAAAATGATCCGCAATGCTTATATTATACTCATTGCTGATACTTTATTACCAGGAGATGAAAAATGTCCAGATGTTTTTATTTGCTGCTGATTGCCGCCTCGGTTTTCTGGTGCTGGAATGCCCCCGGTGACGAGGCTCCGGCTCCCGCCGCCAAACCGGCACCAAGATCCGAACACACCCGGATCCGGACCGGTGTTATCGTCAAGGCGGAATTCACTTCGAGCCGTCCGGACGCGGATCCCAAATCACCGGTCGCGAAAAAGTCTTCCCCCGCCTGGGCAGTGCTGACCATTGCGTTGGACCCCGGCCGGGCCGCCAGTATTTTTGACTACGTCCTGCAGAAGGACGGCACGGAATATCCCTGTCTCGACCTGGCAGACGGCGAAGACCGTTTCGAAGGGAAACTCCGGAATTACAGTTCGGTCGAAGGGAAAAAATGCCGCATGGCTTTTGCAATCCCCTCGGCAAACGGCGAATATGAGATCGTGTTCAAGCTGATCCCGGAAAAAGGGTCTCCGGCAAAAGTGAAGAACAAATGATTTCCCGGTTCTACCGGGAATGGACCGAACGACATGGGAAAAAGTATGACGGCCGAATTCATCGTGGTCCGCCACGGCGAGACCGAGGAAAATCTGCAAGGCATCATTCAGGGGCAGCGGGACACGAAGCTGAATGATCTGGGACTGCGTCAGGCACATTGTGTGGCGGAACGGCTGAAATCCGTGAAACTGGATTCGATTTTCAGCAGCGACCTTTCCCGTGCCATGATCACGGCGGAAACGATTGCCCGATACCATCACCTGCCCGTCGTCGGATTGCGCGCGCTGCGGGAATGGGATCTCGGTGATCTCCAGGGCCGTCCGCTCTCCGAACTGCGGGATAATGATTCCCGGCTCATGTCCGCATTCAAATGTGATATCGGCGATCTGCAGATCCCTGGCGGGGAAAGCCGAAGCGTATTCTATCAGCGCGTGGCAGACTGTCTGGACGAACTTGCCCTGCGGTTCCCCGGCAAACGGATCCTGCTGGTTTCTCACGGTGGCACGATCCGGTCTATGTTCCATCATATTGCGGGCCCGGTCCCCGCTTCTTCCCGACTGCCGCTGACCAGCAATACCGGCGTAAGTTCATTCCGGTATGACAACGGCTGCTGGCAGCTGACCAGCTGGAATGACGTGAGCCATCTGCGCAGCCTGGGCGAAAACGAAAGCGTCATTTTCTGACGGCGTCACTCCTGATCCTTTTTCTGCTGGAACCGCGTCCGGTACAGCCGGGGAGACTGTCCGACCCTCCTTTTGAAGTAATTCGAAAAATAATACTGGTCCGAAAATGCCAGCCGGACCGCGATCTCCTTGACCGACAGCGAGGAATAAAGCAGCAGATGCCGGGCGGTTTCCAGTTTCCGCGACATCAGATATTCATACGGCGTCATCCCGAAATGCAGCCGGAACTGCCGGATCAGATGCGCTTCGGAAACCTTTCGTCCACCCGCGAATTGGGTCAGACGGAAATTTTTGTCCACGGCATCGTCCAGCGCCAGTTTCAACGCTTCCATGTCTTCCGGCAGTTCGGGTTTGACTCCGCAGACCAGCGTGGCCGCCTCCTGCAGAAACTGATGGAACACCACCGAGGCCTGCGGATTGGATATGGCCGGATTGAATCGCAGCGTTTTCATCCGGTCAAAATGTTTCTTCAACTCCGGACAATCCGGAATGTGATACACCGTTTCCATCCCATACGCTTTCAGCAGATCCTGCATCAGGGGACCTTCAACGGTAAAAAAAAGTTTTACCCAGGGATCCTTCCGGTCCGGACGATAGGCATGAGTGCTTCCCGGCATCAGAAAATAGATACCGTTTTTTTTCACATAAAAAGTTTTTCCGTTGATTTCCAGAAAACCCGCTCCCCGGCAGACATATTCCACCGTGCACTGCGGATATGCCGTCCGGCGGATCTCCCTCGTATCGGAGGTCGCGGGGATCTCCATTGCGCACAGCAGCGAAAACGGAAATTCATCTTTTTTCCCGATAATATTTTTCTCAAACATCAATATTCCTCATCTTTTTTTCAGTTTTTCCATGTTTTTCTTTTCAAAAAAACAAATAAACCAGTTGACGTTTCTTCCGGTTCAATTATTGTATATCACAAAAAGCAAAATTCAACTGCGGAATGAAAATTATTCGGAAAGGGATCTGATCATGAAAAAGAAAATGTTTAAAATCGGTCTGATCGCGACTGGCGGACGTGGAAAAAACGGCTGGAAGGCCCACAACCCGGAACAGGGGACCGAAATCGTTGCCGGCGCCGATGTCAGCCCGAAGGCACGCGAGGAATTCAAAGAAAAATTCCCGGATGCTTCCGTTTTCACCGACTACAAAGACCTGCTCAAAATCAAAGAGATCGATGCCGTTTTCATTTCCTCGCCCGATTTCCTGCATGAGGAAATGGCCATTGCCGCGCTCAAGGCGGGCAAGGCGATCTATCTGGAAAAACCCATGGCCATCACCATCGAAGGATGTGACCGCATCCTGAAAACCGCCATGCAGACCGGTTCCAAACTCTTCATCGGCCACAACATGCGGCATTTCCCCGTGATTCTGAAGATGAAGGAGATCATCGACTCCGGCATGATCGGGGAAGTCCAGTGCGGCTGGTGCCGTCATTTCATCGGTTATGGAGGCGACGCCTATTTCCGCGACTGGCATTCCGAACAGCGTTATTCCAACGGCCTCCTGCTCCAGAAAGGAGCACACGACATCGATGTCATGCACTGGCTGATGGGCTCCTACACCAAATCGGTGGTCGGCATGGGCATGCTTTCGGTTTACAACCGCTGTGCCCGCCGTTCGCCGGACACTCCCGGGTGCGCGGTCTGGGACGTCGCCCAGTATCCGCCGCTGACGCAGACCGGGTTTTCCCCGATCATTGACGTCGAGGACCACAACATGATTATGATGCAGCTTGAAAACGGCGCACAGGCCTGCTACATGCAGTGCCATTATGCGCCCAATGCCGAGCGCAATTACACCTTCATCGGCACCGAAGGACGCGTGGAAAACATCGGCGACGCCAACAACTGCGAGGTCCAGGTCTGGACCCGCCGCGATTCCCGGCTCAACCCCGATGTGATCTACAAGATCAAGCCGCCGCTGGTCAGCAGTACCCATGGCGGGGCCGACGTCCCGATCGTGCAGAACTTCCTGGATTTCGTCCGCTTCGGCGCCAAGACCAATACTTCCCCGGTCGCTGCCCGCATGTCCGTCGCAACCGGCGTGCTCGGCCATGTTTCCATGCGCACCGGCTGCAACCGGCAGGATATTCCTCCGCTTCCGAAGAAGATGGTCGAATATTTCGAGAACGGACAGAAAAAAACGAAAAAATAAACAGACTTGCTGAGAAAAAACTTTCGCTGTAAAGACTTTTTGAGGACATAAAAACATTGCAAAAATTAGCTGATGGAAGGATGATTATGAGGCTGAATTTGACTGTTTTTCTGCTGTTCTGTGCCGGATTGCTGAGTGCGGGGCAGCACCTTTGCGAACTCTCCGGTCCGGTGAAGGACGCGGGCGCACTGGAAATCGTGGTGGAACAGCCTGTTCCCGTGGTGAACTTTGCGGCGAAGGAGCTGCAGATGTATCTGAAACAGGCGACCGGACAGACGGTTCCGATCTTGAAGAAGATCTCGGGCGGCAAAACCGCTCTGGTTCTGGGCGACTGCCCGAGTGCACGTGCTGCCGGCGTGGACGTTTCCAAACTGCCGGCCGAAGGTTTCCGGATCTTCCGCCAGGGAAGCAATGTTTTCCTGGCCGGGCGTGACGATCCGAAACAGGATCCGGCCCGTTTCGGCTGGAGCCAGAATTACCGCCGAGCGACCCTGAGCGCAGTGTATGATTTCCTGGAACGCTTTGCGGACGCGCGTTTCTTCTTCCCCGGCCGGTTCGGAACTGTGGTCCCGGCCGGAAAAGGATTGTCCCTGCCGGAAAAGATCAACGTCGTGGAAAGTCCGGACATGATGCTGCGTTCGTTCTATTTCGGCACGCCGAAGCCCTTTGACCCGGGCCAGACACTCACACGGCTCCGCGCGATCGAATGCCAGCGCCTCCGCCTGTCGGAAACCAATGTCAATTACGGACACGGTCTGGCGTTCCTGCAGCTGCCGCAGCGTTTCGGCCAGTCCCATCCGGAATATTTCGCGCTGTGGAAAGGAAAAAGATACAATGATCCGAAGATGTCCTTCCCCGGCCAGCTCTGCTACAGCAGCGGCGTGCGGGAAGAGATCTACCAGGACGCCAAAGCGTTTTTCTCCGGCAAACCTGCTTCCAGCCGCGGAATGAAATCCTGGCATCCTTCCGTGGCCTGCGGCAAATATTTCTGCGTTATGCCCCAGGATGCCATGCACTGGTGCCAGTGCGAAAAATGTATCAAGATCTGCGACCCCGAAGCAAAATTCACTCCGGCAGGCCGCCAGGCCATCAGCAATTTCATGTTCCGCTTCACCGCGGAGATCGCCAACCGCCTGACCAGGGACGGGTTCGACTGCTATATCACCCAGATGGTGTATCTGCCCTATGACATGATCCCGGACTGCGACATCCCGAAAAACGTGATGCTCCAGGTGGCCGTGAACGGCACGGTCGATAAAAAAGATGATTTGCGGACCAACAGTCTGGAAGTCCGGAAAAGCGCCGAAAAACTGCGCTCGTGGACTAAAAAGACCGGCACGAAAGTTACCGCCTGGACTTACGCCATGGGCAAGCACATGACCAAGAACATTCCCGGCGTGCCGCAGATGATGCCCCGCGAGGCAGGCAACTTCATCCGCAATTACCGTGATTATCTCGACGGCGTCTTCTGGGAATCCGAAACCGACCGCTACCTGTTCAATTATCTGAACTACTACATCGCGGCCAGAATGATGTGGAACACTTCGCTCGATCCGGAAAAACTGCTGGACGACCATTACCGGTCGATGTTCGGCAAGGGCGCTCCGATGGTCAAGAAGGTGTTCGACGGCCTGGAAAACTGCTGGGTCAAGGGCATCATCAACAATACCGTCATGGATGAACTCGGCCCGCGTGTCCAGGTCCCCGGCGACCGGGACATCTGGACGAGGGTCTTCTCGCCTGAAAAACTGGCCGGCTTCGAAAAACTCTTCGATCAGGCCCAGAAAGCCGCCGCCGGCGACCAGGGCGCCGTGGAACGCATCAAGTTCATCCGTCAGGAGATCCTCGGCCCGATCATCGCCGAACAGAATAAATTCCAGGCTGCCCAGTCATCCGTCGATTCCTGGCGCGTCTATTGCCCGGGCACGGTTTACCTGCGGCCCTATAAAGGCGAAGTCAACGAGGTGAACACCAGGGTCGATATCGCCAAGGGAAAAGATGCACTGGTCTTCCGTTTCGACTGCGAAGAACCCCGCATGAGCGAGGTCCGCGCCAGGCACACCGGACGCGATGTCCGCGAAACCTACTCCGATTCCACCGTCGAAGTCTTCATCAACCCTTCCGGCGACCGGAAAAACTATTTCCATTTCGTGCTCAATGTCAACGGCGCGCTGACCGATTACCGCTGCGAACCGAACAAGGCGGGTAATATGGCCTGGAACAGTTCCGCGGCCGTGAAAGTGGAAAAGGGAACCGCCGGCTGGAAAGCCGAACTCCGGATCCCGCTGAAGGATCTCGGTCCGCTGGCGAAGGAGATTCCCGTCAATTTCGCCCGTCACCGCGCCCTGGAAGGGAAACCCGCGGTGAAAGAGATCTACTATCAGTGGAGCCCCCAGCCGGGCGCTCGCATCGGCGGATTCCATGCCATCGAAAAATGGGGCACCCTTTCGCTCGAAAAAGAACCCGAACTGCTGATCCCCAACGGCGATTTTTCCAAGCTCTCCGTCCAGAAGAGTTATCAGGAATGGAAACGGCCCTGGCCGAAAGGCGAGCAGGTCGCCAAGATGGACAACCGCGTCTTCATTTCCGGAGGACAGAGCCTTTATTACAAGAACGTCGCGGGCAAAGTGCTCAATGCCGGCTTCCGGCTCTGCAAGATCAAGCCGAACACCAAATACCGGCTTTCCTACTATATCCGGACCCAGAATATCCGCGGGAAGGGCGGCGTCGGCGCGTATCTTTCCTTCGTCGAGAGGAAATTCAACCGCGGATTGCCATCGGTCCGGATCACCGGGACCCATCCCTGGCACCGCCTGGTTTTCGAATTCACCACGCCGGCCGAGATGGATATGACCAGGATCGAAAAATCCGGCATTCCATCCATCGGTCTGTGGACCTGGTTTTCCGAAGGCGAAGTCTGGTTTGACAAGGTAGAACTGATCGAGCTGAAATAAATAATCGTGGAAGGGGAAATGATCATCATGAAAAAGAAAACCGCAGCCAACTCATATTTCATATCTCATATTTCATATTTTCAGCGTAAAATGCCGAGACATTTTACGCTGATCGAGCTGCTGGTCGTTATTGCGATCATCACTATCCTGTCGTCGCAGAATTTTTAAGGATCTTAATTCATTGTTTATTTATAATCATTAACTTGCAACTATACCGTTTCGTTTTTAGCAGAAAAATACTGTATTTTTGATAGAAATATCGTTGACCTCGTTTTGGGGAGGTTTGAAAAGGTTTGGTCGCAAAAATCGCAGAAAAAAGCAGAACTGCTTTTGAACTCAAAACGGCATTGTTTTGAATCATAATATTACATTCGGAATTTGAGTCTTAACGGATTGCCGATTAAGACGCCGCATCCTGCATGTTTCATAGTTAATATAACACCTCCGGTTACGGTTTTCAAGCATCTTTCTTTTGAGTTTTCCGTCGAACGAACTTATGTTGACGGAAAACTCAAAAAACATGCCGGAGGAATGTATCAATGCAAAAACATCAGAAAAAGAAGAATCATGGCAGCGGCTCCATTACGAAGAATTCACAGAATGGACATTTTTACCTGCAATATTATGGCGAGGGAGGAAGACGGAAAACAATCACGCTGAAAACCCCGACAGGGCAACATATCACCGAACAGAGAGCCGCTGAAACAGCCGCACGGGAATTCATGGACCGGCTCAAGAAGATTCAGGATATCGAAAACCATGAAGATTATCTGGAAGAACGGGCACGGCTGAAAAAACTCAAAGCGAGGCTGACCATCACTTTGGATGACGCATTTGACCTGCATCTGCTCAAACCCCATACCCGGATCGCCTCAAACCAGGTGGAAAATGTCAATCGGCGTTACTGGTTCGATTTTGTTTCATTTCTGCATGACAGACACGGGTTGACCACATTGGATCAAGTTGAGCGGGTACACGCAGAAGAATATATTGCCTATATTCGAAAGTTTGGCCGCTGGAATCGGAAAATCAGTTATCATCAGGAAAAATGTCCCAGGCGAAAAGAATTCAAGGAATATGAAAGCGGGGGGATTTTAAGCCCGACGACCTTGAACCGTTATCAAAGTGTCTGCAAAGCTGTGTTTTCATTTCTGCTATTCGATCTTGGCTATACGTTGGAAGAAAATCCGTTTTTCCATATCAAACCATTGAAGTTGGAACCGGTGGAGCGTGACATTTTCACGGATGAAGAACTGCAAAGGATTTTTGCCTCGGCTCCACCGTTACAACGGGCATTATTCACGCTGGGAATCTGCACCGGGCTGCGTTTGGGAGATGTGGCAACTTTATGCTGGAATGAGATTGATATTACCGTGCCGGACACCAATGAAAAACCTGAATTCTTTCAACATGAGATCCATCGCATTACGAGAAAAACGAAAACCCTGGTCCATATCCCGATCGAGCGGGAACTGGCTGATTTCCTCAGCCGGCAATGGGAAAAATCCCGGTATAACGAATATGTGCTGCCGGAAGCGGCGGAGATGTACTTGAATCACAAGGGAATGGTGAACCGCCGGGTACTCGGCTATCTGCATTCACTGGGAATTGTCACGGATAAGCAGGTACCTGGTCGAAAGAGAAAACAGAGCGTAAAAGATTTTCATTCCTTGCGTCATTGCTTCTGTTACTATGCAGGACTGCGTGGAGTTCCGCTGCCCGTTGTTCAAAGTATTGTGGGGCATCTGACGGCGGCCATGACCAGACATTATCAAAGCCATGCCGACCGGGAAGCCCGAATGAAAGGAATCGCCTTGATGCGAGGTCTGTTCAGCGAAGAAGAAAAACCGGCCGAGGTTGTTCACTCCCCGCTAAGAGATGTATTGAAAGACCGCATTATCCAGTTTGCCGACCGTGCGACAGAAATTCAACTGCTCCAGCTGAACGTGATCATAGACAAGCTGGCGGCAAATGAACTGCATATTGAAACACCGCAAGATCAGCAAATTATTGATGTAAAAGTTCTGCCGGAGACGGCAACAGCATAATGGATATCAAAAAATGTGAAGAAAATGATTTCCTTTGCCGATCGGTCTTTGCCAAAAGACTTGACAAAAAGGAAAAACGGAATATACATCTAAAGCAAATTAAATTCTCACGAATTCCCCGGTCACTCCCCGTGAACCGGGGAATTTTTTCAGATCAACACGGGAGGAACGATGATACGGGAAAAGATTTACAAGGAGATGGAACGGGAAAAAATCATAATGTCGGAGCGCTTTCGACGGCGGCTGGATCAGACCGGCATAACGGAACTGGCAGCCCGCTGGACCGGGGTTCTGGATCTGGTCAAGGAACATCAGCCGAGGGTAAGACGGGCGGAATGGATGGCAAGAATCTTGTGGAATTCCACCGCGTTGACCGTGGGGAAAGAGATCATGGAAAATGATTTGAGACGCAGACAGCGGGCAGCTGAAGAAACCGAAAAGAAACGCCGTGAAGAAGCAATGGAAAAAGAATGGTCGGAAAGGAAACTGGCGTTCTGGCATTCATGGTCGCCGGAGGAAAAACGGCAGATCATCGCCAGTTACAGCAACAGCATCGGCGGATGTTTCCAGGAATATGTGGAGAAAAACTGTCTGGACCGGCTGGACAGCATGGCCGACCGTTCGGTATTGCTGTTTTTCTGGAATGCGATACCTCCGTTTGCCATAATCCAAAAGACGGAAGAGAAGGTCCCGCTGGCCGCATGAGTTTTTTCAGGAATCCAAAAAAGTTTTTTTATTGTCGGCACGGCAATAAGAATGACCGTGCCGACACAAGAAGACAAAAAAGAAAGGCAACAAGATGAATCAGACCATTTACGATCTGGCGGATTCGGGCGGCACCATCCGGATCGCCATACAGAAGAAGAACGATGGAACTTACATCCTCGGCGTAAGCAACGGAAAAGCCGCATCGCTGATCTGTCAGGGGGACCGGGAAACCGTTGACCGGGAGTTTGAGAGCCGGCTGTCGGAATACCTGAAACAGATCAGAGAAGCTGCCATCGAAGCAAAACTGAAATCCGTGACGGATACTGAGGAACAGCCAAGCTCCAAACCGACAAAGAAATCCGGACCCAGTCCGACCTCAACACCATCGGCATCCAAACAGCCGAATGAACAGCCAGAACTTGATTTTTTGTTTTAACCCCCAACGAAAGGAACAGCAAATGGACACTAACACCACCCCCGAAAAACGCATCTTCAACTTCAACGGTATGGTTCTGGAAGACCCCGATCCGTCAATGCCGCCGGAAAAGGTTCTGGAATTTTATGCCCCGCTCCATGCGGAACTCAACAATGCGAAACTGAAAGGGCCATCCATCGGAGCCGATGGGAAAAAGTCCTACAAGGTCGAGGTCCAAATTGGCAATCACAACTGAAAAAGAAAAGAGGCTGACATGGCGGGCATTGGAAAAGCGCTTTTCAGGAAAACGGAAGCGAAAAAGTTTTATCATGCAGGATTTCTCAAGCAAAAGTTCGGAAATCGCATCGAAACTGCTGAATGCGGTGGAAACCGCCAAACCGGCACCAATGCCGCCCCAGGTCTTGCCCCCGCTTATCTGAAACTGCCGTCGCTGAACTCGGTCCAGAAGATTATCTGCCAGTCGCAAGACATCCGAACACCTTGCCGGATCCTGTCGGCACTGAATCGGATTTTTCCTCTGGACCGTTTCAGCTCGGACCGGAACGATCCGGTTTCTCTGCTGACCCACTGTTTACAGAAATGGCTGGAAAGTTTTATGCCGCCTGCCGTTCTAGATAAACTGGACCTCGAACTGGAGATATGTCCGGCAGCCGATGCTGATATGGAACTATTTGACGAACTCAGGGAAGAAGAATACCTGGTCCGTTTCGGTATCGGATGCTTTGTCAACCGGTATTTCCCGCTGGCAGAAATAATTGCCCAGTACAATAAACTTGATCCTATGCTGGGAAAATATCTGCTGAAACTCCTGAGTGATTGTCCGCTGTCCATCGGCACACCGGAAATGATATATGAATGCATCTCTTTTTTCTGCTGGTGGGGTGAAAACGATGATGACGAAATTTATCAGGAACGCTATCAGGAATGTCTGGATGGCGGATATGACGCAGAAGAAGCACGGGATGTTGCCCGGGAAACTATTATCATGGAATATGCCGAACTGGAAGACTATTTTCCCGAGTGGTCTTTCAAGCGGGATCAGAGGATAAAGAAATATTGCGGCATCATTCCGGACGAACTCAAAAAAATGGAATATCACAGCAAACGGTACCGAAGAATGAAAAAAAAGAATTTCATGTACCCGTCCGTTTGGTATCCAGGAATCATTGCGCCATTGGATCAGCAGAGCTTTGACTTTTCCTGCGAAGCCATCAACCGGATCAGCAATGATCAGATTCAAAGCGGCGGAAGTTATGCCATTTCCACACTTGGCTGGAGCTTCTTGCCTTCCTGCAGGAAACAAATGATTCAGATGTTCCGGGAGATACAGACCACGCTGGAATATTTCGGAGCCTGCATCGAATTTTTGCTTAACCATGAAAAGGAATATGCCAATGCTTAACATTACTTACCCGGACAAAAAAATGAGTGTTCAGCTCTCCCACGCCATGCTGTTTTATCAAGGCGGCGGGAATACGCTGGCAACTGTTCACAAGATTCAGGACAACAAACTGTTGGCTGGGAAAAGCGTCTCCATGCAGGATGTGGAGGATTTGTTTCATGCAGAACACCAGAAGCAGAAAATGATTCTTATTCCGCCTGAAATCATAGCATGGTCCCGAAATGAAGTAATGTGGTTTGAAAAGAGCCACATTCGCCCGATGTTTTTCAATGTCCCGGAAACATCGAGGCAATATCTGAACAAAATCTCCGGCAAAAATGTCGTCTGGCCCAATCTGCTGTTCCGGATTTCCCGATCGGAAATCTATTGCTGGGCAGTCAAAAGCAACCGCAAGCCAACTCTTGATACGGTGTTGTGCCGGGCACCTTTCACAAACATTTTCAACGACAGCAGAGTTTGTCCTCCGACTCAATTCAGGGAAATCCATGAAGAAAACATGATCGAATTTGCCAGAAAAGCAGTCGATCTGTTCTTTCGGGGACACTTTTCCCACCTCTACGGCAATATGGAACAGAGTATTACTTATTCCCGCGGACGCGACCGGTTCTGGGTCAAAATGGCAACGGATCTGGAAAAGGGGAAACAGAAGCCATTTCCATCGAAATACCTTGTCCAGACCGAATTAACCTTACGGAGAATTTTATCATGAAGCACAACACTCCACCGGAATTTCACGCAGGAAAAGTCTATATCGAACTCGTCGGCGCCGGAGCGACCGGTTCGCTGATCCTGTCAGGACTGGTCCGTCTGCATCTCGCTATGCTGGAACTGGGGCATCCCGGCGGCATAGCGGTCCGCTGCTGGGACCCGGATACGGTTTCCCATGCCAACATCGGGCGCCAGCTTTTCGTGGAATCGGAAATCGGGCAGAACAAAGCGGTCACACTGATTTCCAGATACAACTATCATTTCGGACTTGACTGGCTTGCCGTGCCGGAACGGTTTCATGCAGACCGGTCTTATTATCGCGGGAATGTCATTGTCATTTCGGCTGTGGATTCCAGGAAGTCACGCAAAGAAATCCACGAGGACCTGCGCCAATACTCAAAAGCCTACTGTATTGACTGCGGATGCGGCAAAAATTTCGGGCAAATCTATATCGGGAATGGTTCACCGGAACTCCCATATCCCTGGATAAAGCACCCCGAACTGATTGACGCAAGCAAAGACACAAGACCGCATTCCAGCTGTTCAATGGCTGATTCACTGGAACGACACGGACTTTTCATCAATCAGTTTATCGCCACCGGCGTGCTGGAAATGATCTGGCAACTTTTCCGACACGGCGGACTGGATTATTCAGAACTCTACATCAACCTGAAAACCGGCCGGATGATGTCGGAAACGATCAATCCGGAGGATCATCCGAATGAATAATGTCGATAATCCGTAAGAATTTTACGTTTCCGTATTTTTTTTACGATTAACGGTTGAAAAACTTATTCACCTGGACTATATTACAGGAACATTCAAAATTTCACATGCTAAAACGTTGGGTGGGAGAGACACATCATGCTTAAGAAAATCCACATCAAAAATTACAAATGCTTCGAAGATTTATCTTTTGACTTGACAGCCGCCGATTATTCTTTCAATCGGGAACTGGTTCGTGACAATATCGTCAATAAAGTTCTTATTTACGGCAAAAACGGCTCGGGAAAAACCTCTTTGGGATTTGCCATCTTCGATTTGGTCCAGCATTTGACGGACCGAATGCATTTTTCTTCCCGCTATATGACATATTACCGCAATCTGAATTCAAATCGGCCTGCTGTGTTTTTTCAATATACCTTTTCCTTCGATTACAAGGAATTGGTATATACCTATGAGAAAACCGCCATGCAGACTTTGACGAATGAAAAACTGACATATGACGGCAGGGATCTGATAGACTACAGTTATGAACCAGGAGGCAAGCAGTTTGTCGCGCCTGAACTGGCGGGAAATCTTGACATTCATCTCCCGGACAATAAACTTTCCATCCTGAAATATATCTACAAAAACACCCCGACAAATTCCTCATCAGTATTATCCAGACTGATGATATTCTGCGAAAATATGCTCTGGTTCCGCAGCCTTTCAGAAGGCAATAATTATTGCGGATTGACCAGCGGAACAATGACCATGGACCAGATGCTTTTTGAAAGCGGGAAATTACCGGAATTCAAAGATTTTCTGAAACAAAACGGCCTTGACTACGATCTCGATTTCGAAGAAGAAGGCGGATCGCCGTCCCTCTATGCATATTTCAATAAACGAAGTGATAAAGCCCGTTTCAGTGCAATATCTTCTTCCGGGACGAAATCATTATGGCTTCTGTTCAATTGGATAACAGCAGGAAAAGACCGGCTGTCTTTGCTGTTCATTGATGAATTTGATGCTTATTACCATTATGAAACCGCCGCATCTGTCGTCAACCTGTTAAACAGCAAACGTCAATTCCAGTCATTTCTGACTACACACAACACCTATCTGATGCAAAATGCCTTTACCCGGCCAGACTGCTGTTTTCTGCTGACTGGAAAAGAGATCAAAAACTTGAAAAATTCGACGGACCGGGAACTTCGGGAAGCGCATAATCTGGAAAAACTCTATACAAATGGAGCATTTGCAGAATGAATGACGGTCCCAATATTCTGTTCATTGTCGAAGGGGAAAAACTGGAACCAGAAATCGTTGAACGCATGATCTCGGTGTATAAAGTGAACTGCGAGATAACCTCCGTATGCACCAATATTCATGCGTTATATCAGATTTTGAAAAAGGATGATGGATTCAGCGATATCATCTCCGTTCTGAAAGAACTCTTTAATGAGAAAATCAAAAAACTGGAATCGGATGTGCTGAAAAAAGGCCAGCGGAAACAGCTTAACCAGGCGAAAGCGGACTTGGAAATATTAAATGGCAAATTCGCTTATCGGTATTTGGTTTTTGACAGTGAACTGCAACATGGCGAAGGTGGTGTTTCGCTTCCCAGAGAAGAACAAATTGAAAAGAACTGCAATGAACTGAAAAACATGCTCGCATTTTTCAATAATGAATCGGATCAGGGAAAATTATATGTCAACTATCCGATGATGGAATCATACCGGGACTGCGATGCCTTTTTTGATGAAGAATACAAGGACCGGATGGTCGCATTGGATGTTTTATTTGCCGGGAAATATAAAGAACAAGTCGGCAAAAGAAAATTGTCCAATATCCGGGCAACCAGAATCTGTAAAAATGATTTTGATCAGTTAATCCGCATGAATGTGTTTAAGCTCAACCGAATTTCAACTGAAAATTGGATGCAGATGGATTATGACGATTTCCTTGTGTATTCCGAACAACAGTCAATCTTGAGGGCCGAACAGAATTTCATGGCAAAAGAAAATGCGATCGCGGTTCTGAATACCCTGCTGTTTTTTACCCTGGATTATTACGGACGCAGTTTTTACAACACAATGATGAAATGTGGATAATATGGGAGCAATTTTACCTTCTACTGCCAACATTCATTCAAAAGGTTACAGATTGTTCACCCCTGTTTCCAATATGTAAAACTACACTCCGGCGTTGCGCATTTCATTGATGATGAAGATGTTTTCAAATTGACAATTCCCCACGACGATGATTATTCTCCGGAAGTTGGGAAAACTACGGAGAAAACTACGGAGAAAACTACGGAGAAAACTACGGTGACACTGTGGAGAAAACTACGGTGACACTGTGGAGAAAACTACGGTGACACTGTGGAGAAAACTGTGGAGAAAACTGTGGAGAAAAATTCTTCAGTTAGTTTAAATCTGATTTTTCACAATCAGCAGTCAGTAGTTTTTTACTTAGAAAAATCAAACGAAAAATCATATTTAATCCGCAAAAAGCGATTTAAAATGAAATTCAGCCGCATTTATTGCAAGTCTCTGCCATTCTAACGGCATTTTTTCACATTATCCAAATTGATGCCGAAAACAACTGAGGCATCACCGTAAAAACGGTTTCCTCATCCAGTAAGAACCTTCTCTTTGTCGGCGCGGCGGTCAAGTGACCGCGCCGACAGTCAGGAACAAAAGAGTTCCGGTCAGGCGCAGAATAAACCCGCAGGAGGTAAAAAATGCCGATCAAAACAGAAGATCCGCAAGCGCTGGAAA
>Ga0256405_10002567_pt1 | contig 41155 bp, 36 predicted proteins | sample RumenRJG_02DNA_FD_189096 | JGI IMG/M metagenome (GOLD analysis project Ga0256405, IMG submission 189096) | Bovine rumen microbial communities from Lethbridge, Alberta, Canada - RJG_02 | ecosystem: Host-associated > Mammals > Digestive system > Stomach > Rumen | place: Canada: Alberta... | reverse complement strand
GGATCCCAACTGGATCCGGCATTTTTTAGCGGTGGTGCTGTTGTGTGCAATTTGGATTTTTCGGTACCTGATTTTACTTTTTTGGTTAATAACACCCTCAAGCAAATAGAGAATCTATGATATATTCCACTTGGATTCACATGGGTTATTTACCGGAAACTTGGAGGTTAATTCAATGAAGCTGCGGGACGATTTTCTCTGGGGCGGCGCTACGGCGGCGAACCAGTGCGAAGGCGCCTATCTTGAAGACGGCAGAGGGCTTTCCAGCGTGGATGTAATTCCGGCGGGGCCGGACCGAATGCCAGTGGCACGGGGGCAGATGAAAATGCTGGCGTGCGATGACAGACATATGTACCCTGCGCACGATGGCATTGATCTTTATCACCACTATAAAGAAGACATCGCAATGTTTGCGGAAATGGGCTTCAAGTGCTATCGCTTTTCCATTTCGTGGACACGGATTCTGCCGAATGGTGACGATGATGTGCCGAATGCGAAGGGAGTCGCCTTCTACAGCGACATGATTGATGAATGTCTGAAATACGGCATTCAGCCTTTGATCACCATCTGTCATTTTGATACGCCGATTGCTCTGATCCGGAAGTACGGCGGCTGGAAGGATAGGCGGATGGTCGATGCCTTCATGAAATATGTTCGTGTCCTGTTTACAAACTATGGGAACCGGGTGAAATACTGGATCACATTCAATGAGATCAACATGCTGCTGCACATGCCGTTCATGGGCGCAGGCATCGTGTTTGACGAAGGCGATAATGAGGAACAGGTCAAGTACCAGGCGGCACACCATGAACTGATTGCCAGTGCTCTGGCCGTGAAGCTTGGCCATGAACTAATGCCGGGTGCGATGCTTGGCTGCATGCTTGCGGGAGGTCAGTACTATCCGTATACCTGTGAGCCGCATGATGTGTACAAGGCAATGGAATGTGATCGCGACAATTATTTCTTCATTGATACACAGGTCCACGGTGCTTATCCGGTATGGGCAAAGAAGCGGATGGAGCGTGCCGGTATTATTCTGAAGACGATGCCGGAAGATGAACGGATTCTCAGTGAGGGGACCGTCGACTTCATCAGCTTCAGCTATTACTGCAGCCGGGCGATGTCTGCGGATCCGGAAGTTGTCAAGAACCATTCGCGTCCTGGAAATGCGGCCATTCATGCGGTCATCAATCCGTACCTGAAAGCGAGTGAGTGGGGCTGGCAGATTGATCCGCTGGGACTGCGGATTACGCTGAATACGCTGTATGACCGCTATCAGAAGCCGCTGTTCATCGTTGAAAACGGACTTGGTGCCGTGGATACGGTTTCTGAAGACGGCCGGATTCATGATGACTATCGGATTGATTATCTGCGCCAGCATATCAGGGCGATGATGGAAGCCGTGAATGAGGATGGCGTTGATCTATTGGGCTATACAAGCTGGGGCTGCATTGATCTTGTGTCGGCATCTTCAGGCGAGATGAAGAAGCGCTACGGGTTCATCTATGTCAATAAGCAGAACGACGGCAGCGGTGATTACAGCCGTCTGCGCAAGGACAGCTTCTACTGGTATCAAAAGGTCATTCGCAGCAATGGCGAGGACCTTTGATCAATAAAGAAAGGGAAAAGGAAATAGGGAAACGTATGGATTACCATGCACTGGCAAAGGACATCGTTGCCAACATCGGTGGCAGGGACAATGTCCAATCGGTTGTACACTGTGCAACGAGACTTCGCTTTACACTTCGCGATGCGTCCAAGGCAAATACGGAGGCCATCAGTAAACTGAAGGGGGTTCTGAAGGTCATCAATGCCGGCGGACAGTATCAGATCGTCATTGGACCGGATGTGCCGCAGGTATATCAGGAGGTCATCACCATCGGGGGATTTGAGGCATCCGAAGCGATCGTGGACGCTGAGGCTGCCAAGGAAGATAACCGCTCTACGCTGAGCAAGGTTCTTGAAAGCATTGCGGGCATTTTCCAGCCGATCATTCCGGCCATTACCGGTGCCGGTCTGCTGAAGGCTGTGCTAGCGCTGTGTACGACATTCCACTGGATTGATAACAGCGGACAGACCTATGTCATCCTGAGTGCAATGGCGGATTCGGCGTTCTACTTCCTGCCGATTCTGCTGGCGGCATCCTGTGCAAAGAAGTTCAAGTGCAACCAGGGTACGGCGATGGCTCTTGCCGGACTGCTGGTGTATCCGAGCTTCATTACGCTGCTGGGTGGGGATCCGGTCAAGATGTTCGGCTTCCTTCCGATTACGAAGGCAACCTATACGTCTTCGGTCATTCCGATTATTCTCGGCGTATGGTTCATGTCCTATGTTGAGAAGTTTGTTCAGAAGCACTGCCCGCAGGCAGTCAAGTTCTTCTTTGTGCCGTTCTTCAGCCTTCTGATTGGTGGAATTGTTACGATCAGTGCACTTGGTCCGATCGGTGCATGGCTGTCGAACCTGATTCAGATCTTCTTTTCGTGGCTGAAGGATGTGGCGCCTTGGCTGGTTCCGACGGTTGTCGGCATCGTGTCGCCGCTGCTTGTCATGACCGGTACGCATTACGGTTTGATTCCGATCGGTACCAACAACCTCGGCACCGTCGGTCACGATATGGTTGTCGGTCCGGGCATGCTCGCATCGAATACCGCCCAGGGTGCGGCCGGTCTTGCGTACTCTCTGCGTACGAAAAATCCTGACAGCAGACAGCTGGCATCTTCCGCCGGTCTGACCGGTATTCTCGGCATTACAGAACCGGTCCTTTATGGTATCAACCTGCGTTTTATGTTCCCGCTGTATGCGGCAATGATCGGTGGCGGTGCCGGCGGTCTGTACCTTGGTCTGATGGGCGTCGAACGTTTCGGTGCCGGTTCGCCGGGTCTTCTGGTGCTGCCGGTGTATCTGCCGACGGAAGAGGCGATGGCGCTTGGCTTTGGCTTCAGCAACTTCATCAATGCGATTATTGGAGTGTGCATTTCGATGGGTGTAGCGTTTGCAGCGTGCTGGATCATGTTCGGGATCTGGGCGAAGAACGGAAAGCTGGATCCGGTGGAAGTCTACGGGCCGGATGCGGTGGAAAAGAAGTCGGAAGAAAAGAAGGAAGAAGCACAGGCTGCTGTTGAAACTTCCGAGCCGAAGATCTATGCGCCGCTGGCTGGTGAAGTGATGCCGCTGTCCAAAGTAGAGGATGAAGCATTTGCGTCCGGTGCGATGGGTGATGGTGTTGCCATGATGCCTTCAGAGGGAAAGCTGTATGCGCCGTGCGATGGTGAGGTCAGCGTCTTCTTCCCGACAGGACATGCGGTCGGCATTGTCGCTACCAATGGTGCAGAGATCCTGATGCATGTAGGAATGGATACAGTTAATCTCAACGGTAAGGGATTTACGCCGAAGGTGAAGCAGGGCGATCATGTCAAGAAGGGTCAGCTGCTGCTGGAGTTTGACATTGACTTCATCAAGAAGTCGGGTCTCTCGGTTGTTACACCTGTTCTTGTGACCAACAGCAGTTCCTATACGGCAATGACGAAGAGAGAGTCCGGAACAGTTGAACCGGGAACGGAAATCATTGAGTTGAAAAAATAAAGGTTTGTGATAAGGCACCAAAGCTCCGGCTGCGGTGCTTTTTTCATGCAATCACGGGTATAATAATCGATATCTATGGGTAAGAAAAAACATACAGTCGGTATTCTGGTTGGCATTGTGATTGTTCTTGCGGCGGTGATTATTCTGCTTGCGGTCCTCGCTCTGCAGCCGAAAGAGAATACTTCAGGCAATACCATTGGTCAGGATGCAGTGCTGGCGACGGCGGGTGCACAGACACTTCCGCCGCAGAGTGATGATCTGAATGCGCTGAGTGTGCGTCTGAATGATTATCAAGTTTTTTCCTTTGATGATCTTGATTTCAAATTCATCATTGCCAATATTCATGTGGAGGGAACAGCCCCGCTGAATGTCTCTCTGTCGCACTTTACGACCAGTGAAGGAATTGCACTGAGTGATGTTGACAGCTATGTGAACCTGCTTGAAAGCGATGATTATTTCCTTGGGCGTCAGAATGTGATGTTTTCGCTGATCTCGCAGACATCTCCCTTTGATGCCAATATCTTCATTCCGATCAAGGACAAGGCGGCAGCGTCGCTGACTGTTACCATGGACTTTCAAAGCCGAGCTCTTTCGTTCCAGACCTCCACGGCGACCGGAACAAAGGATATGCTCATGTATAAGAGCGGCGATGTCATTACCGATGGCAGGTCGTATCAGATGACCGTCAGTGAGGCGCGTGAAATTACGGGTGAGCCGCTGTATCAGACGGTGAACGGTGTTCAACAGGAATATCTTCTGCCTTCAACGACAAAGGTATATGCCTTCAAGGTGCAGGCAGTGTCGCTGTGGGGCGACACGATCGTCATTGCAGAGGCTCAATATGTGCCTCGGGATTCCAGTGAGGTGTTTGAGGCTCTGGGAGCGGATATTACTTCAATCAGCGGAACCAATATGATCGGTCAGGAAATATCAGATCAACAGTCCGGGGACCTGTTCTTCTATGCCTATGATCCGGATGATCATCCGATTACCTATACAGGTGTTCTGAAGCTGAAGATTCAGGGGCAGGACAACTGGATTACGATCAATGTGGATCTGAACTAGGAAAGGAGAAGAATGAATGTTTAGGAAACTGCATGTATGGGCAGTGGCGGCCGGAATGATTTCTTCTCTTTTCACAATTATTCCGACGCAGGTGCAGGCGAAGCTGGTTACGGATCTGTATCCGATGTCCTGTAATGCCTTTGAAGTCGATTCAGTCGGTGCAAACAGCGGCGGCAGTATTACGTTTACCATGACGAAATGTACATCGGACTGGAACGAGGCGAAACAGGCGATGTATGCGCTGGGAGATGCCGGTGTCATCCGTCATTCTTCCTCCTGGTCGCCGACGAAGATCATCAATATGTCGTCGGGCATTGCGATCAGCTATCCCAAGCGTGACAACAGCAATACATTGACCATCAATCAGTACTACGATTTCTATTCCGGCAGTGAGCCGTATGACAATAAGACGATGGCGATCACCTACCAGCGGGAGATGCAGTTCAACGGCCTGTATTCCTGGAATGGCGATGGCAGCGGTCTGGTGCTTGTGACGGTATCGGGATTTACGGGCTATGCGCAGTTGCGGGATGTGGATCTTGTGCCGATGGTTGTGCTGAGCCATGGCTGGGGGATGTACCTTGGCGGCAGTGACAGTGAGAAGTATCCACAGGATCCGTACGGTCTCTGGCCGAAGCAGCAGTACTACCGGGTGGAGCGCAATGGCAACTATACGGATCTGGTGCTGCATTATTTCTATGAATACGGCCGCGATGGAAATGCAACGGAATATACAGCGGCGGTAGGACCGGCTGCAGAATGGATGAGCATCGGCGATGTCTACTACAGCTACGATAACTATACGTTCTACCGGGATCGCTACTGCACCGATCAGGCGGGTATCTACTATTCGTATTATCAGTTTCTGTTTCTGCGTTCCAGAACGAATATATCAGCTTCAACATTCAATACGTTCCTGGCGTCAAGGGGCTACAATTCGAGCAGTAAGCTCTGGAATACGGGTGATATCTGGCTGAAGGCGCAGGAGACTTACGGCGTCAATGCGGCCGAAATCTTTGCGCTTGCCTGCCTGGAGTCAGGGTACGGTACCAGTGATTATGCGATGAAGCGCAACAATCTCTTCGGATGGAATGCGGTGGACTCGGATCCGGATCAGGCGTCTTTCTTTTCTTCGGTGGAAGATTCGATCAATCAGATGATGGGAATCAATATCCGCAGCTTCATTGATATTCATGACTGGCGGTATTTCGGGTCACAGCTTGGCAATAAGGGATCGGGTCTGAACGTGAAGTATGCGACCGATAACCTGTGGGGCGTAAAGATTGCGTCGATTGCCTATGCGCTGGACAAGTGCAACAACAACAATGACGGGACGCTGACGGATTTCAATACGGTGAGCCTGGGCATTGTGAACAATGATACGCGCACCTACATTCTGAAGTCGCCGGGCGGAGATCGGCTGTACTTTACCTGGTATGGTCCGACGTATCAGATGAATCATACGCTTTCCATTCTGGCGGAGGTCAACGGCTGGTACAAGGTGCAGTCGACCAATCCTCTGGATGGCAGCGGAAACGTCATTTCCTTCTCCAACGGGGCGAATCAGAATTATTACAGCTATAACTTTGATACGATGGTCGGCTGGATCCGCAAGGATGAGGTGACGCTGATCAACAGTGCTCCGATTTCCAATGCGGGAATGGAAGCTACCGGTGATCCGGTGCGGACGCTCGATGCGCTCAGCTGGAATGAAAACGGTACGCTGCATCTGAGTGGAAAGAACTATGTGCCGGGTGTCTGGGTGACAGGGGATAACACCGTGTCGCAGACGCTGCATCTGGTGAACTTTGCCTTTACGGATGTGCAGCAGCAGAATCTGACCCTGTCTTCTTCGACGGATGCGATCGGCTGGTCGACAGATCTCGATGTGTCTTCGCTTGCCAATGGCAGCTACTTCTTCCGTATTGATGGAAGCTACAGCCTGACGACGGATTACAGCAGTTCGTGGTATGTGCCTTCGGTGGACAGTGCGCCTGCTTCTGTGATGCGCAACGGTCATTCGTACAGCTTTACGGCGGCCTCAGTGAACGGCAGTACGGTGCTGGTTCTCAGCGTGAGTGATGTGGATTGCGGCGCCAACGCGAAGTATGACGCTGACAGCAATGCCTGCGTATGCTTCGAAAATTACAACGACTGGACGGCAGGCAGCGGGTGTAACTATACGCCTTCTTCGCCGGCGGAAGAGGACGTGACGCTGATGAAGAGTGTTGAAAGCATCGGCTTCAGCGGCGACGATGATACGAAGCTTTCGGTGAGCGGCTATGCATTCCTGAGCGGCATGGATGCGGTCGATGGAACGAAGATATCGGCGACGGTTTCTCTGGAGCCTCTGGCGGGTGGTGATGATATCGCTGTCACGACGGCGACGATGAGCGGCAACGATGAGCCGGTTCCGCTGGGGGATGGTCATACCTATCAGTGGATCAACTATGCGGCGGATCTTGATCTTTCGTCCCTGACGGCGGATGAGCTGGGAACGTATTCGCTGAAGATTACGGTAACCAATGGCGATACGAGCCGGTCGGGCTATCTGTATCTGAATCTGAATACGGCGAAGCAGACGGAATTTGAAGGCGGAACTGTGGATCTTGGCGATGAGACGCAGGGCAGTCTGTATCTGAGTTCGAATCCGGTCTACCTTGGGCGGCTTGAGCTGGATTTTGCTCGCGGGTCCATTGATCGCAGCGTGATTTCCAAGAAGGTGCGCAATTCTTCGCGTTCGGGCGGTACGCTGTCGATTGATGAGAATGGTGTTCTGCGCATTCCGGATGGTTACGGCCTGCTGGCGGATACGAGCATGACGGCGGCCAATAAGCCGGCATTTGCGATTGATTTCCTTAATACGGATACGGGTGAAGTCGTCAGTGGGAAGGATCTTGGTACGGTGAATGCGAAGGCCTGTGATGTGGATCTTGGGACGCTGCTGGGATCGTCGTATTCGGCTACGGATGCGTGCTATGCGGCTGAGCTGGATCTTGCCGGAAAGGACACAGACGGGAAATATGTGCTGAGTGAAGGTACGTATGTTCTGTATCTGGATGTGTCCAGTACGGAAGACGGGACGACTTATCGCGATGTGTATGAGATGTACAATGTGATGCCTGTGCGTCCGGTTAAGGTTACGGTCGGGGATCGGACATATACGCTGCGGAAGGGATCGGTCCATAATCGGTATGAACTGACGATTGCGTCGAATGATGAGGCTTCGGCGGCTTCATCATCCTCTGCAGACGGGAAAAATTAAGGAGCCGGCGGATGATTGAACTTTACGCGAAAACGAAAATACTTTTGGCAGTTGCGCTGGCTATGGGCGGCGCAGCCGTCGGCACGACGGTGTACTACGTTGAGATGGTGAAGGACCCGGAGGTTGCGGTACCTGATTTTACGGGAAAGACAAAAACGGATGTCGAGAGCTGGGCCAAGGAGAACAGGGTTTCTTCGAGCCGCTATTCCTTCAGCTATGAATTCGATGAGACGATTGCTGAGGACGGTGTTCTTTCGCAGAGTATCCCGGCGGGTGAGATGCTTGGCAGGGAAAATGTGCTGGAGGTTGTTCTGTCTTCGGGCAAGGATCCGGATGCGTCGTTGACGTTCCCTGACCTTTCAACGATGAGCCGGGAGGAAATCGAGAAGTGGTTTGAGGACAATGGCTTTACGAATGTGAGCTATGCCTTTGCGGAAGATGACAGTGTGGAGGCGGGCAGCTTTCTGAAAGCCAGTGTGGAAGCCGGTGCGCAGGTGAAGCGGTCGGATGCGATTACGGTTACCTTTGCGACGGGCGGTGACGGGGCAGATACTGAGATTACGGTACCGGATTTTTCGACCTATTCCTACAAAAATATGCAGGCATGGGGCCTGACAAACGGGGTGACGATCAAGTTTGTCAATGAGCCGAGCTCCACCGTTGCCAAGGGTGCCTATATTTCGCAAAGCGTCAAGGCCGGTACGACGGTGAAGGCGGGATCGACGATTACAATTACGCTTTCTTCGGGCAAGGCGACGGATGTTGTGAACTATGTCGGCAAGACGAAGAAGGAGGCGGATGCCTGGATCTCGAACAATGGTCTGAAGGCGGTGTACCGTGAGATCTACAGTACTTCCGATGCGGGTATGATCGTGAGTCAGAATCCTTCGTCCGGAACTGTTTCCAGCGGCGGTTCGGTGACATTCGAGGTCTCTGTGGGTAAGGTGGATGTGACGGACTTTACCGGCAAGACGAAGACGGATCTGGATAATTTCGTTTCGGCGACGAATGCAAAATACAACAGTTCAGCGAAGCTTACGGTGAGCTACAAGGAAGTGGAAAGTGATCAGGCGGCAGGTACGATTCTTTCGCAGAGTGTTTCGGGGCTGGTAAATCCGGGAACAGCGGTTTCGGCGGAAGTGGCCGTTGGCAAGAAGGTGACGGTGACAAGCTATGCGGGCAAGTCGCTGGACAGCTTCCGCAGCTATCTGAGTTCGCTTGGACTTTCGCTGGGAAATGTGAGCTATGCCTACAGTGATTCGGTAGCGTCGGGAAATCTGATTTCCAATGATACGGGTACGTATTCGGCGGGTGCTTCGATCAACTGCCGGGTATCGAATGGTGCCTATACGTGGGATCCGGGCAGTGCAGCCAAGGCAGGTCAGTCCTGGAGCAGTCTCTATGCGGCTTCGGCGACGGCGCGTGCCAATGGCTATTCGCTGACGAAGACCGATGTGGAAAGCAGTACTGTTGCGGAGGGTTTGATGGTGTCTGACTGCTCGATCAGCGGGAAGACGATTGCGTGCCAGGTGTCGATCGGTAAATATGTGACGGTTGATAACGTTGTCGGCAAGGATAAGGATGCGGCACAGTCACTCCTGCAGAACGCCGGTCTTTCCGTGACACTGGTGGAGCAGCCGGAGTACAGTGATACGCCGGCGGGACAGATCATCGGTCAGTCGATTGCGGCCGGTACGAAAGTGAAGGCTTCGACGGCAATTACGCTGACATATTCGAAGGGGCCGGAGCCGGTTGTGATGGGTACGATTCCGAACTTCCCCTTCAACAGCCTGTATGTCGGGGCGACGAATCAGAATGAGAAAATGATCGGCTATATGACGTCGGAGCTCAATAAGGCCGGTTTCTATAACATTTCGTTTGTGAAATCGACAAGTTCGCCTTCCTATGGCTTTGTGTCAATGAAGACTGCGGATGGTGCCGATGTGAATCCGGGGGATTCGCTGAATGTGAAGACGCAGATCGTTGTGACCTATGGTGAACCAAGCAACGGTTGATAAATTTGAGAAACAGTGATCAGAAGGGTCCGGGGAGAGAATCTCTGGACCCTTTTCGTAATGGATGCGGGAATCACCTTCCTTCCGGCTATGAAAAGGCAGAGAGGAGAATGAAGTATGGGTAAGGTGATGTCAATTCCGCAGGAAGAGCGTCCGCGGGAGAAGGGGCTGCGCTATGGCGTAGAGGCTTTGAGCAACCGGGAGCTGCTGGCAATTCTGATCCGGTGCGGGACGAAGGAACATTCGGCTCTGGAGGTGGCTGACAGTGTGCTGGCGAAGGCGGAAGGAATCTGCGGGCTGGGCAGCCTGGACATTGCGGAGCTGGATGCGATTCCCGGCATTTCGCAGGTGAAGGCGCTGGAGATTTTGAGCAGTCTGGAGCTGGCGCGGCGGGTTGCCTTTGAGAAGACACTGAGTCAGGATGTGGTGCGCAGTCCGGAGACGGTATATGACTGGCTGCAGCAGAAGATCGGCGCCGAGGAGCAGGAGAGGTTTATGGTGCTGTTTCTTGATACGGCGAACCATATTCTGAAGGCAGAGACGCTGTTTATCGGTACGACGCAGTCTTCGCTGGTTTCGCCGAAGGACATCATGCGCCAGGCGGTGAAATATGCGTGCATGAGCGTGATTCTGGTTCACAATCATCCCGGCGGCACCCTGCAGCCAAGCAAGGAGGATATGGAGATGACGCGGCGCATCATTATGAGCGGGCTGCTGCTGGGAGTGAAGGTTGTGGATCATATCATTGTGACCCGCAACGGCTGTATGAGCTTTGCGCGGCAGGGGCTGATTGAGGCGCTTACGCCCGGGCGATAAATGAGCGTACGGACCTGCTGGAGGGTATAATTTCAGCAGGGAGATTCGAAGATGTTCAAACGATTTGCGAGATATTTTAAGCCGCATTGGAAGCTGATGGTGCTGGATCTGTTCTGTGCGTTCCTGGTGGGGCTTGCGGATGAGTTTATGCCGATGATTGTGCGCAACATGATCAATACCTATGTGCCGCAGGGCAACTGGGCGATGATGGTGCGCTGGAGCTGGGGACTCCTGGTCATTTATCTTGCGAAGCTTGGATTGAATCTTGTGATCAATTACTGGGGCCATATTATGGGCGTGCGTCTGCAGGCTGATATGCGCAGGGATCTGTTCCGTCATATTGAAGGTCTTCCGATCTCGTTCTTCGATGATCATAAGACCGGAAGCATCATGTCGCGGATCACCAATGATCTGCAGGAAATCAGTGAGATGGCGCACCATGGGCCGGAGAATATCTTTACGTCCGTAGTGATGCTGGTGGTGAGCGCCATCATGCTGGGAAGGATCAACGGGGCACTGACACTGATTGTGTACTGCTGTCTGCCGGTGGCAGTGGTTTTTGTGATTCTGATCCGCAAGGGACAACTGGAGGCATTTCGCCAGAACCGTGTGGAGATCGGTGAAATCAACGGTGAGACGGAGACGTCGATTGCCGGTGTGCGGGTGACGCGTGCCTATGATGAAGTGGACCGGGAAATGAAAAAATTCGACAGGGCCAATCAGCGCTACATCGCGGCCCGCTCGCGTTCCTATAAGTATCTGGCGGCGTTCAACTCGGGAATGATCTACTTTACGGACATGATGTATGTGGTGGTGATCATCTTCGGGGGCCGCTTCTATTTTCAGGGACGGATTACGGCAGGGGACTTTGTTGCCTATCTGCTGTATATCTCCATGTTCCTGACACCGATCAAGAAGCTTGTCGATACCTATGAGCAGATTGCGGACGGTATGAGCGGCTATGCCCGCTTTGAGGAGATCATGAATCTTCCGGAAGAAGAGGATGCGCCGGATGCGGTGGAGGTTGGACGCCTGAAGGGTACGATCGATTTCAAGGATGTTTCATTCCACTATCAGAGTCAGGAATCGAGTGGCCGCCATGTGATTTCGCATATGAACATGCATATTGAGGCGGGACATAATGAGGCGCTTGTCGGTCCCAGCGGCGGCGGGAAGACTACCATCTGCAATCTGATTCCGCGTTTCTATGAAATTGATTCGGGTGAGATCGCCATCGACGGCATTGATATCCGTCATATGACGCGCCGGTCACTGCGCCGCAATATCGGCATCGTTGCCCAGGATGTGTTTCTGTTCAATGGTACGGTGAAGGAGAATATCGCCTATGGCCGGCCGGATGCCAGTGATGAAGAAATCATTGAAGCGGCGAAGAAGGCGGACATTCATGAAGACATTCTCGCAATGCCGCATGGCTACGATACCAATGTCGGCGAGAGGGGTGTCCATCTGTCCGGGGGACAGAGGCAGCGCATCTCCATCGCCCGCGTCTTTCTGAAGAATCCGCAGATTTTAATTCTTGATGAGGCGACCTCGGCGCTGGACAATGCCACCGAGATGCTGATTCAGGGTCAGCTCGATGAGCTGAGCAAGGGCCGGACGGTGCTCGTGGTGGCGCACCGTCTGAGCACCATCCGGAAGGCGGATGAGATTCTTGTGATCACGAAGAACGGCATTCAGGAACGTGGTACGAGTGATCAGCTTCTGAAGCAGAAGGGGATGTATTATCAGCTCTACCAATATCAGTTCCCGGACCGGGTGGAAGATGCCAGTGTGCTATAATTGCTCCGTCAGACGAAAGGGAGGATTGTGATGCAGAAATGGTTCCGCTGTTTGCTGGCAGTCGTTCTGCTGAGCATATCCCTGAGCGGCTGTGCGGCAGTGAAGACGGAAGCTGCGTATTCGGTGTATCCGGTGGGCTATCTTCTTCAGAGGCTTGGCAGCGGTGTGATTACGGCGGAGTCGGTGCAGACGGATACGATTGTGCAGAAGGCGACGGTTGCGGATAACTATCAGGAGATTCTGGATCGTTCTGCGATCTTCTTCCATATCGGTCAGCTCGAGCCGTATCTGACGGTTTATGATCAGGAAATTGCGGCGCATGTGAGCAGTCAGCAGGATCTATCAATTCTGAACGCTGTGTATGACAATAAGCGCTATACGGAAGCGCTTCCGGGTGATTCTTCGCTGTTTGTCGAGTCGTCCTACTATGATGGTGAGATTTTTGACAGTATTGACATGGACAGTCAGGATCTGTATCTGTGGCTGGACCCGATTGCGATGCTGTCGATGGCAAAGAATGTACGTGACTGGCTGAAGCAGACGTATTCGGAATATTCTTCGGTGTTTGATACGAACTTTACGAGTCTGGAAACGGATCTGATCAATATTGATGCGCAGTATCAGGCACTTGCGACCAGCCTTGATACGAACAATCAGATGATCCGCTTTGTTTCGATGTCCAACAGTTTCGGCAGCTGGCAGAAGACGTATGGCTTTCAGGTGTATCCGGTGGTTCTTTCGAAGTACGGGGTTCTTCCGGACAGCCGGCAGCTGGCGGCGATTGAGGAACGGATCAAGACGGACGGCGTGAAATACATTGTGTATGAGCCGAATATGACGCAGGATATGATAGATCTGTTCAATCAGATTGAGACGGATCTTGGTCTGACACGGGTGGAGTTAAGCAACCTTTCGAGCCTTACGACTGATCAGGAAACGGAAGGCAGGGATTATGTTTCAATCATGTATGAGAATCTGAGTGTTCTGCAGTCCATGGTTGAGGATCGTCCTGAGGCTCCGTCATCTTCTTCAAGTGATGCGGGCGAGACAACAGAAACAACTGATGAATCCGCTGATATGGAAAGCGGTACAGACAGCCAGGCAGAAGGATAATCTGCAGAAACGGTATAGGTATTTATGGTAAAGGATTATTTCTCATTTGACACCATCCGTGACAGTGAGGGCAAAGTGATTTGCTACTATGTGACTGTCATTGGCACAATCGAGGCTGACGGTGTTGCAAGGGTCCGGACGGATCTGCGCAATGACGGCAGCGGGAAGATGGCATTCGGTCAGGTGACGGTTCGCGGCAGGGATCGCAAGGTTTCGACGATGCTGAGTGAAACCGGTGCCCGGGTACGTTCACATTCGACGGATATTGACGGGACGAGCGTTGATGTCATCTCCTATACGGCCAGTGACTGGCGTGCAGATGAGGCTTTTGAGTTTACAGAGGGGGACCGTGTTCTGGTGCAGGGCAAGGCATATCTGCGCAAGAACGAGCGGCGTCCGGAAGGGCGGCCGGAACTGTCCATTACGGCGACGGGTCTCTTCCTGCTGGGACATAAGAAGGAACAGAGACATACATCCATGTCCAAGCGGATGGGCATTGTTCCACAGAAAGACTGAGGAGCCTCCAGGGGCTTCTTTTTCTCATTCAGGAGGATATTGATATGAAAAAACTGCTGCTGGTAGACGGCAATTCGATGCTGTTCCGCGCCTATTATGCGACGGCTTACGGAACGAAGATGACGACGCCGGACGGATTGCCGACCAATGCGGTCTTCGGCTTTGCCAATATGATGCAGAAGGGCATCGATCTGGTGCATCCGAATGCGGTACTTGTCGCGTTTGATGCGGGTAAGCATACATTCCGCACCGATCTTTATGCGGATTATAAGGGTGGCCGCAAGCCGGCGCCGGATGATCTGGTGCCGCAGTTTGCAATGGCACGGGACTATCTGGATGCCTACCACATCCGCTGGAAGGAAATGGCCAACATCGAGGCGGATGATCTGATCGGCACGATGTCCAAGCAGGCGGCGGATTATGAGACGACAATCCTGACCAGTGACCGCGATCTTCTGCAGCTGGTGGATGATTCGACCCGGGTTCTTCTGATGAAAAAGGGTCTGACCGAGATGGATGAGATGACACCTCAGAAGGTCAAGGAAGCCTATGGCGTTACTCCGATCCAGATCATTGATCTCAAGGGACTGATGGGCGATGCGTCCGATAACTATCCGGGCATCCCGGGGGTTGGCGAAAAGACGGCTGTCAAGCTGATCAACACCTATGGCAGTGTGGAAGAAGTGCTTGCCCACGATCAGGAAATCAAAGGTGCTCTCGGAAAGAAGATTCAGGAGAATCATGACAAAGCGGAGCTTTCCAAGACACTGGCTACGATCAAGCGGGATGTGGATCTGGACTTTACGGCAGATGAGTGCAGCTTCCAGCCGACCTATAAGGCACTGGTTGCCTTCTTTCAGTCGCTTAACATGCGGATGCTGGCGTCACGGTATGAAAAACTTGCCGCCCGGGAGGCGACTGCCCCCAGCGCGGCAGCTGCCCCGGCAGAGATGCCCGGGCAGAAGGATGACGGTGCAGATGCTCAGGCAGCCAGTGTACAGAGCACTGCTGAAACGCATGCAAGGGTCACGGCCGTGCCTCAGAACTATCTGATACAGAAGCTGGCAGTTGCTGTGATCGATGATCGGGCACCGTTCTATGGTGCATCGCTGCGTGGAATTGCTCTGTCGAACGGGACGGATTCCTACTTTATTGGGGCGGAAGATGCTTTGAAGGATCGTGCACTGATCAATTATCTTGAAGATACGGCACATCAGAAGATCGGCTTCGATGCCAAGCGTGCGGTGCATGTGCTGCACAACGCGGACATTGAAGGCCATTTTGACGATGATGCGATGATTGCGGCTTCTCTGGCGGATGCGACGTTGACGAGTCCGGAAAAGATCTTTGCGGCGTATGGCTGTACGCCTTCGCCTTCCTATGAAGATGTGTATGGAACGGAAGCTCGTCCGAAGCTGGCGGATCCGGAAGCGGAGAAGGAGTATGGCTGTTCTTTGGCCAAAGGTCTATGGGATATCTTTGCCGGTGCGCGTGTAAAGGTCAGTGAGTATGGAATGGATGATCTTTATGCAAAGATCGAGATGCCTCTGACATGGATTCTTCTGGATATGGAGGATGCCGGCGTTATCTGCGACCGCAGCATTCTTCAGGGAATCAACAACGATATGACACAGCGGATGTCTTCTCTGGAGGCGAAGATCTATGACCGGGCGGGTCATACGTTCAACATCAACAGTCCCCGTCAGCTGGCAACCGTTCTTTATGATGAGCTTGGTCTGTACGGGGGAAAGAAGCGTTCTACCTCTGCGGATGTGCTCGAAAAGTATAAGCTTTCGGATCCGATCATTGCGGATATACTGGATTACCGCAAGGCCGCAAAGATCCAGTCGACCTATGCGGAAGGGCTGCAGAAATATATTGCCGGTGACGGCAGAATCCATACGGTGTTCAACCAGTGCGCAACTTCGACGGGGAGACTTTCCTCCTCGGATCCCAATCTTCAGAACATCAGTGTCCGCGATGAAATGGGACGGGAAGTGCGCAAGGCGTTCCTGCCAAGCGAGGGATGTGTCCTTCTGAGCAGCGACTATCATCAGATCGAGCTGCGCATGCTTGCGAGCATGGCACACATTGATTCGATGATGGATGCCTTCAACAACAACATCGACGTTCATACCAAGACAGCGATGGATCTCTTCGGCAGAGAGAAGCCGGAGGATGTTACGCCCCAGGAGCGCCGGCGCGCCAAGACGGTCAACTTTGGCATCGTGTACGGCATCAGCGATTTCGGTCTGGCGGAGCAGCTGGGGGTCAGCCGCAAGGAGGCGGCGGACTTCATCGCCAGGTACTATGAAAAATACCCGGGCATCAAGACCTATATGGACAATGTTGTCGCGGACTGCGAGAAAAACGGCTATGTAACTACTGTATGCGGCCGCCGGCGTCCGATTCCGGAAGTCCACAGCAGCAATCATCAGGTTCGCGAGTTCGGCAAGCGGGCAGCCATGAATGCGCCGATTCAGGGATCGGCGGCGGATCTGATCAAGATCGCCATGATCCGCATCGATGAGGCCATGAAGAAGGCGGATGTTCGTTCGCGGCTGATACTTCAGGTGCATGATGAACTTATTTTCGATGTGCCGGAAGAGGAACTGGAACAGATGAAGCAGATCGTTACCGACGGTATGACGCATGCGATGAAGCTGAACGTTCCGCTGACGGTGGAATGTGCCAGCGGAAAATCGTGGTATGAGGCGAAGTGATGCCGGAACTTCCTGAAGTTGAAACTGTCGTTCGTACGCTGGAACACCAGATCAGGGACGCTGAAATTGAACGTGTAGATGTACGCTGGGCAAAGGTCATTGAGGGAATGGAACCGGATGCGTTTTGTTCGCGGCTGAGCGGTCAGCATTTCCGTACCTTCTCGAGACGTGGAAAGTATCTGCTGTTCGGCATGGATGACTGCTGGCTCATTGTGCATCTGCGCATGGAAGGAAAGTTTTATGTGCAGAAGGACAGCCGGGCGCCGTTGAACCGGCACATGCATGTGGTCTTTTATCTGAAGGACGGTCGGCAGCTGCGCTATCACGATACGCGCAAGTTCGGCCGGATGCGGATTATGCCTCTGGATACGGACTTTACACATTTTCATGAACTTGGTCCGGAGCCGTTTGACCCTGCCTTTACCGCCGCTTATATGCATGAATGGAAGAAGGGGAGAAGGGAACCGGTCAAATCGTTACTGCTGGATCAGAGCTTTGTGGCAGGCATTGGCAATATCTATGCCGATGAAATCCTGGCGGCGAGTCATATCCGTCCGGGACGCAGCTGTGCCCGCCTGACCCGGAAGGAGGAAGCTGCCATCGTTGCAAATACGAAGACAATTCTGGCGGCGGCGATCGCGGCCGGCGGTACGACCATCCGCAGCTATACGTCTTCCCTTGGGGTTACGGGCCGGTTTCAGCTGTACTGCAGCGTACATGATCAGAAGGTGTGCCGCGTATGCGGTTCGCCCATCAAGGTGAAGAGGATCGGCGGCCGCAGTTCCTATTACTGCCTGAACTGCCAGAAATAGAAATCAAACAGTCTATGAAAACCTTTGGAATAACGGGAACCATCGGTTCCGGAAAATCTACTCTGAGCATTCTGCTGCGCCGGCGTCATCTGCCGGTGTTCAATGCGGATGCCTACAGCCGTACGGCGTTTCAGAAGACGGCAGCTCCCTATGCGGCTGTTGTGGATCGCTTTGGTACGTCCATTCTCGATGCCAATGGAGAAATTGACCGCAGGGCACTTGCCGGCGTTGTTTTCGCAGATGAAGAGAAACGTGTGGCGCTGGATGAAATCGTGCATCCCTATGTTAAGGAGGGACTGCTCCGGTTTCTCAATCATCATTCGGCTGATGCGCTTGTGTTTGCAGAGGTGCCGCTGTTGTTTGAAGCGGGATGGGAAGATCTTTTTGATAAGGTGATCGTCGTTACATGCGAGCGTGAAACCGCCATCCGGCGTCTGATGGAGGACCGTGATTTTACCCGTGAAGAAGCCGAGGCGCGTCTGTCACATCAGATTGATCCGTCGGTGCAGATTGCAAAAGCCGATGTGGTCTTTCATAATGATGGCAGCGTCAAGGATCTGGATCGGGCCCTGGGGTCATGGCTGATGAAACAGCGGAAGGAGAGACATGGAACTGAACGTCGATGATTTCTACAGTGTGAAGGGTGATCCGACGATCAGCGAGGACAGCCTTGTGTCGCTGTGTCTTCTGTATCAGCCGATGATCGGCAGGGATGGTCTGGCTCTGTATCTGACGCTGTATGCACAGTCTTCCCAGGATGCGCTGGAATCGAATTTCCGTCAGCTGAGTGCACTTTTGGACATGGATATCGACGGGATTGAGAAGGCAATGATCCGTCTTGAGGAATTTCATCTTCTCCGTACCTTCAGCAAGCCGAAGAAGGGGGATCGTACCCTGTATCTGTTTGCACTGGAAGTGCCGCTTTCGACGGCATTATTTCTGGGCAACCGGACATGGGTTGGGCTGTATGAGCAGGCGGCGGATTCTTCGCTTGCGGCAAAGACGCTGCAGCTTCTTTCGAAACACGGCGTTGATCATTCCTTTGAGGAAGTGACGCACCCGGTGCGCTATGGGGATGCGCTGACAAAGGTGCGGCCGCAGAAGGAGGAAAGTGCGGTCGATGAAGTGTTTGCGGGCGGTGATCAGCAGATCAACTTTGACTATGAACGGTTTCTGGAGACGACAACTCCGCTGGTGTTTCCTACAGCTCTGAGGACACGTTCAAGGATGCGCCTGATCGGCCAGCTGGCAACAGTGTACGGGATTTCGGTGGACCGGATGCGGATTCTGGTAGGCAAAGCGGTGGATCCTGAGAAGGAAATCTTTGATGAGGAGAAGCTTCGTTTCCTTGCGGCAAGAGAGAAACCGACCGTTACGTCTGCGGCGGATCCCTACAGCCTTCCTCCTCTTTCGTTTCTGCAGTCAAAGATGAACGGTGCGGCGGTTCCGCTGGTGGATCGCAGGCTGCTGGAACATCTTGCGGTGGATATGCATTTTTCGTCGGAAGTCATCAATATTCTGATTGAATACGTTCTCTCCGTTTCCAATAACAAGCTGGTGCCCAAGTTTGTTGATATGGTTGCCGGCGAGTGGGCAAGAGACGGGGTATCGAGTCGGGAAGCGGCACTGGCCGAGCGCAATAAGAAGAATGAATCGCGGCGCAGCCGTACGGAGGTGCTGCCGGCCTATTATTATGAGCAGAAGGACGATGCTCAGCCGCAGACAAACAGTGAGGAGGACTCTGCCCTTATTGACCGCAAGGCTCTGCTTGAGGAAATGCGGCGGGCAGCTGAAGAAAAATGATCAAAGCTGAATTCAATGTTCCGCGTCCGACGGAAGAAGAGGAAACAAGGACCCGGCAGCTGATTGCGCAGCTGGAGGGCAATGAGGATATTCAGCAGCTTCTGCGGCAGCAGAACATTCCGGCAGAACTGCTGAAACAGAGGCCCTATGTGTTTTCTTCGTGGCTGAAAAAACGTCTGCACTGTCACGGGTGCAAGGGTCTGAACACCTGTTTCTTTGCGCGCCGCGGCTTTAGAGATGGGCTCAGGTATGATGACGGCCTGCTTCTGGAAGTTGTTGAAGCATGCCCGTATGAAGAAGAACGCAGGAGTGCGCAGGCACATCTTTCGAACTATCTGGTTTCAGATCTTGGTGAGGAGTTTTCGACGGTATCCTTTGAGTCGATTTCTCTGGACGAGGAGCCGGATGCGTATGTCGCTGCGGTGCAGAAGGTATGGGGCCTGTGCGCAGGTGGAAAGGGCTGCTATCTCTGGGGCGCAATGGGCAGCGGGAAGACCTATCTTGCGGCATGTGCGTCCAATTTCTGGGCAAGAAAGGGAAAGAAGACCGCCTTCGTCCATATGCCCGCCTTTGCGGGAAGAGTCGGCTATGACTATCACAACCGTGAATATGAGGGCGAGGTGCAGCTGCTGATGTATGCGGATGTGCTGGTGCTGGATGATATCGGTGCGGAAGAATGTACGGATAAGTTCCGCAGTGTTCTTCTGAGCATTCTTGATGCAAGAATGCGCAACGGGAAGATGACATGGTTTACAAGCAACTGTGATTATCCGGCGCTGAGCAGCCATTATCTGAACACGGCGCAGGGCAGCGACCGTCTGCAGGCAGACCGGGTGATGGAGCGTGTGCGGGCGCTGGGGCAGCCGGTGAATCTGCGGCATGCGGACCGGCGGCAGCTGTTTTCAACCCGTCAATGAGGCCAATGCGTATCTTTCAACGGCGTTGAAAGAATGATAGGATTATCGTGAAAGAAGGGGTCAGTTTATGATTCGTAAGATCGGAATTCTGACGTCCGGCGGTGATGCGCCGGGAATGAATGCGGCAATCCGCTCAGTAACGCGGGTGGCCCTGAATAATGGCATTGAAGTGGTCGGTGTACGGGATGGTTATTCCGGACTGCTTGAGAAGAAGTTTGAGCCTTTGACGCGTACGTCGGTTTCGGATTCACTGAGCCGCGGCGGTACGCTGCTGGGATCGGCACGTCTTCCGGAGTTCAAGGAAGAAAGTGTTCAGAATGAGTGCATGGACCATATGCGTGAGGCCGGCATTGATGCGCTGGTTGTCATCGGCGGTGATGGTTCGTATCGCGGTGCTATGGCGATGACGAAGAAGGGCATCAACTGCATTGGTCTGCCGGGTACGATCGATAACGATATTCCGGGTACGGATTTTACAATCGGATTTGATACGGCGCTGCAGACGTGCGTGGAGTGCGTCGATAAGCTGCGTGATACGTCGAGTTCGCATCATCGCTGCTCGATTGTCGAGGTCATGGGCAACCACTGCGGTGATCTGGCACTGTATACGGCAATCAGCTGCGGCGCAGAGATGGTCATTACACCGGAGACGGGCTACGATGAGGTTGAGGTTCTGGAGCGTCTGCGGTATCTGGGCGAGGCGGTTCACAAGAACCATGCGATCGTGATCATTTCGGAAAAGATTACGGATGTTGACATGCTCGCAAAGAAGGTGAGTCAGAATACCGGTTTCTCGGGCAGGGCGACGGTTCTTGGTCATATTCAGCGCGGCGGTTCGCCGACGCCGACGGACCGTATGCTTGCGAGCCGGATGGGTGAGAAGGCTGTGGATCTTCTGATTGAAGGAATCGGTGGTCAGTGTGTTGGCATCATTGACAACCAGATTACGTCGATGCCGATTGATGAGGCGCTGAATCGTCCGCGTACTTCGCGCAAGCCTTTGTACCGTTTGTTTGATCGTCTGGTGTGATTGTTTTGACGTCCGGTATTCATGTGCCGGACGTTTTCTGAAGCTTTACAATGCTGAAGCAGACAATTGCGGAATTTGCGGTAGAATAGTGCGGGTGAAATGAGAGGAGATAGTATATGACAGCTGAGTTGATGAATCGCAATCACCTGTTCAAGAAGACGAAGGTGATCTGCACGATCGGTCCGGCGACGGATAACGAGGAGATGATTACGAAGCTTGCGGAAGCAGGCATGAATATTGCGCGCCTGAACTTTTCACACGGGACGCATGAGGAACATGAGAAGCGGATCAAGATGATCCGCAAGGTTTCGGAAGAGACCGGCATTACGCTGGCAATCTGCCTGGATACCAAGGGGCCGGAGATCCGTCTGGGCAGTTTCAAGAATGATACGGAAGAGTATCAGAAGGGTGAGATTGTCTACCTGGAGAAGGCGGATATTGAGGGGACGCATGAGCGTTTCCACATTCAGTGCCCGGAGCTGTTCGATGATCTTCATGCGAACAACAGCATTCTGATCAACGATGGCAAGATGCGTCTGACGGTTCTGGAGAATGATGGTCAGGAGATGAAGTGCCGCGTGGAAGTCAGCGGTCCGATCAGCTCTCACAAGGGCTGCAATGTTCCGGGTGTGAGGCTTTCGATGCCGTTCCTTTCGGAAAAGGATATTTCGGATCTGCGCTTCGGGTGCCGCAACGATGTTGACTTCATTTCGGCTTCGTTCGTGCGCCGGGCGGCGGATGTCAATGCGATCCGCAAGATTCTGATCGAGGAAGGCAAACCGAAGATCAACATCATCGCGAAGATTGAGAACCAGGAAGGCTATGACAATGTGGAGTCGATTCTGGAGGCTGCGGATGGTGTGATGGTTGCACGTGGTGATCTCGGCGTTGAGATTCCGACCCAGCTGGTTCCGGTGTATCAGAAGCACATCATTGCGGTTGCCAACCGCATGGGCAAGCCGGTTGTGACGGCAACGCATATGCTGGATTCGATGACGCACAATCCGCGCTGCACGCGTGCAGAGGCTTCGGATGTGTGCAACGCTGTTCTGGATGGTACGGACTGCGTGATGCTCAGTGCGGAAACGGCTTCGGGCGAATATCCGATTGAGTCGTGCGAGATGATGAGTGAGATTGCCGAGGAGGCGGAGAAGATTCTGCCGTACCGCGACATTCTTGAAAAGTCCAAACAGTCGGGCAACCGGACGATTCAGGATGCTGTCGGTATTGCGATTTCGGATGCGTCGCAGACACTGGACAATGTCGGTGCAGTCGTAGTCTTTACGCAGGGTGGTACGACAGCCCGCCGTATTTCCAAGTTCCGGCCGTGTGTTCCGATTCTTGCAATCACGTTTACGCATGATACGCAGCGCAAGCTTCTCGATTGGTGGGGTGTGACGCCGATCTTCTCGGATGTTCAGAACACGATGACCAACGATGATGATCTGGCCTGCCTGTTTGCGAAGGAATACGGTGTGAAGCCGGGTCAGCTGATCATTCTTTCGGCCGGCTATCCTACGGGCGAAGGTTCGGCGAATATGATGAAGATCATCCAGGTCAAGTAATCGCAACCGTCGAACAAACATCAATACAGAAAATGAGGCAGAGCGGGTATTATGCTTGACATAATCCGCTGGCTGCCTCATTTTTTCTTGACTTTGAATGGAAAAATACTAAAAATAGTAAAAGTTAGAAGAAAAGCGCATGAAGAACATGAATCTGACATCGTTATCTATATCTATGAGCTTATGTAACTGTATGTGTACGGTGCCTTTCGGTGTGCGCAATTCCATCTGAGCATTTTCTGCTGTGACATGGATGGATCGGGGCGGATGCGCACGCTGAACAGGCTTGTGCATCCGTTTTATATTCCGCCGTTTTCTTAAGGAGGACAGGAAAATGAAGATTCCCATGCATTATCAGACAAGTGAATTTGACTGCGGTCCTACGACGCTTCTGAATGCGCTGATCTTTCTCTTTGAGCGCAAGCAGGTTGGTCAGGAAGTGTTCCGCAAGGTTTATATGACGACGCTGGACGGCTATGCGACCAATGGCCGCGTGTGCTCCAACTACGGGACGAGCGATGATGCGATGATCGGATTTGCGCACTGGGCTGAAGATGCCTATGGCGTCAGGACCAAGGTTCTGCAGGGAAAGGATGTCGTTCTGGAAAGCGGCAGTGATATTGAAAAGGGACTGATGAACGGGGAAGCCGTCATTGCCAAGGTACATATCCATGAGCCGCATTATGTTCTCTTTACCAAAGCGGATCCGAAGAAGCAACTTCTGTATCTCTTTGATCCGTACTATCGTGAGCGTCCTTTTTCGAAGCCGGATATTACCTGGACCCGGGATCATCCGAAAGAATATAACGTTGTGATTCCCTATTCCTATATCAACCGCAGAGGTTCTACCTACTATGCCTTCGGCAGGAAGGAGGAGCGTCTGTGCATCCTGATGGGGAAGGGCAGCGATAAGAACTGATCAAACAGCCCATGCAGTATTTACATGCATGATGAAGTGAATATAAAAAAGAAGCCCGGCCATGCGCTGGGCTTTTACGTATCTGTTCAACGGCCCCAGACTTCTTCGGCGATTTCCTTAACCAGTCTGAGCTTTGCCCACTGCTGTTCTTCCGTGAGCTTATTGCCGATTTCACAAGAGGCGAAACCGCATTGCGGTGAGAGACAGAGACGCTCCAGCGGAAGGTACTTTGCGGCTGCTGCGATTCGTTCTTTGACCGCTTCCTTATCTTCCAGTACCGGTGATTTGGTAGTAATCAGGCCGAGGACGACCTTCTTATTGCCGGATACGTCGGCAAGCGGGTCGAAGCCGCCGCTGCGCTCATCATCAAATTCAAGATAGAAGGCGTTGACATTTTCCTTGGCAAACAGGGTACGCGAGACAGCGGTATAGGCGCCCCGGTTGGCAAAGGTGCTGTGATAGTTACCGCGGCAGACATGTGTATTGATCACCATATCGGAAGGATGCCCTTCGAGGCAGGCGTTGTTCAGGGCGAGGTGGACGCGCTTTACTTCTTCCAGGCCCTTGCGGTCAGTGCCGAAGAAATTGCCGGCATTGGGATCGACGATCATGCCCCAGGTGCAGTCATCAAACTGCAGGTTGCGGCAGCCGGCGTCATAGAACTGCTGGATAACGGTGTGGTAGGCCGCCGTCAAATCGCTGCACAGCTCATCAACGGAACGGTAGTATTTCTCGGAGTTGGAACGGGCAAAGGGCATCCACATCTGGGCCAGAAACTGGGCCGGCGCCGGGATCGTCTGCTTGACGACTGTGTTTTCATCTTCGAACTGCTTCATAAAGCGGAAGTGCTCGACAAAGGGATGCGTGCCGGTAAGGGCAACCTTTCCGGTGAGATAGGTATCGTCAATCATGGCCTGCTCGCCAACGAAGGGAAGGCCGGTTTGAGTTGTATGGTGGCCGACACCGTCAAATCCCCACATGAAGTCAAGGTGCCATGCCTGGCGGCGGAATTCACCATCGGTGATGGCGTGGAAGCCGAGCTCCTTTTCCTTCCTGACAAGATCCCGGATACATTCGTCTTCGACTTCTGTCAGCTGCTGGCGGGTAATCGTACCGGTGTGGTACTGGTCTCTTGCCTTGCGCAGCTTCTCGGGGCGGAGAAAGGATCCGACAAAATCGTAGTGAAACGGTGTATAGAGCTGTGACATAAGTCCTCCTGCTGTTTGAACAATACTGGTTCAAGTATACGGCATGAAGGCTGAAAACCTGAGCACTTTGTCCATGGAAACGGGACACATAAGCCTGCTGTATGAAACAGAATCCTGGCAGCCGGATTTACTAATTGATAATCAGCTGTTTGAAAAATATTTTTTAAAACCCTGATATCATCTTCTGCGAATGCATCAAAATGCCTTTGCTAAGCCTTCATTTTCATACATTTATGAATCACAATAATTAGCACTCAACTATTGACAGTGCTAAAAACTTGGCTATTATTATGGGTGTAACAAGAAAGAGGATCGAGATGAGAAGTAAGAACCAGGATCCTCAATGGAGGTAAAAGTTATGGCATTCTATCCTGAAAGAAGAACAGTGTTTGATGATCTGATTGATGATGTGTTTGATTTCCCGACTGTTCATGGTCCGGCATTCGGTTCACTGATGAAGACGGATGTTCATGAGAAGGACGGGCTCTATACGCTTGACATTGATCTGCCGGGCTTCCGGAAGGAAGATATCAAGATCAGCCTGGAGAATGGCAATCTGACAGTTTCTGCAGAGCACCACGATTCCAAGGAAGATAAGGATGCGAAGGGTTCCATCATTCGTCAGGAACGTTATTCCGGCAGCGCAAGCCGCAGCTGGTACGTGGGCGATCAGGTGAAGAAGGAAGACATCCATGCGTCCTTCAAGGACGGCATTCTCACGGTCACTCTGCCGAGTGAAGAAAAGAAGACGGAAGAAGAGACCAAGTATATCGACATCCTGTAATGCAGGAATGCTGAAAGGAGATGTTGAATATGAAATATACACCTGTTAGAAGAGAATTTGATGATCTGTTTGATGATGACTGGTTCGGTGCCTTCGGCGGAAAGCAGCTGATGCGCACAGACGTCCGCGAAAAGGACGGTAAGTATTTCCTTGATATTGAACTCCCTGGCTACAAGAAGGAAGATGTCAAGGTTCAGCTCTCCAACGGTACCCTGACGGTAACCGCTGCTCACAATGAATCCAGCGAAGAAAAGGATAAGAAAGGCAATGTCATCCGGCAGGAGCGTTACACCGGAAATGCAAGCCGCAGCTGGTATGTGGGCGATGGCGTGAAGCAGAGTGATGTTCACGCAAACTTCAAGGATGGCGTTCTCACGATCGAGGTTCCGGACGCATCCAAGGCAGTGAAAGAACCCGAATATATTGCAATCGAATAAACACAATCCCCCTTTATCCAGGAGCCGGAAATCCCGGCTCCTATTTTTATGTTCCGGGCGGGAGGCTCACGGTAGGGGCGAAGTCTTCTGCATAGCGTCATCTGATCCGCAGGCAGACCGACCTTCTTCAGTCAGATTCGATTCAACACCGGCCGCAGGCATTTAACTATCATTCGCTTATCTTTTGCGTGCATACCTTCGTGGGAGTAATCAGTGCTGCATGCATTACTTCTGAAGTTGAATCTTTGAAATCTGACCCTGAATAAAGCTATAAGCCTATTGCTTAATCCATGTTCAGAAAGATGAGAGTGTTGTCCAGATCGATGGCAATGAGCCGGTTGATCCGGCGGGACAGGATCCTTGATGACTTCAAATTTCATCTGTTCATTCATGCGTCGTTTCACGTTTTGCTGTAGTATGCGCACTGCCGACAGCTTCTCAGAAGGAAACCTTCCGTCATGCTTTCAAATATTTTTATTGACATCGCACCGGTGAAAATGGATAATTTGACACGTGTTCCTGCGGTAAGTCGTCCTGAGTTCTGAGTTACAGATCCTGGAAGATGAGGCGGAACAGGTGGACTATGAAAAGACTGGACATCGTGTTATTCACAATGGAATGCGGTTACGCAGCAGAATACCTGATGACAGAGGTGGAAACTATCCGGATGAGATAGCAGGGTGCCGTTGCTTGCGACGGCACTTTTCTCTTTCACCCGCGGTTCTAGGCGGGCGGGAATCAAGATCAGAAAGGAACACGAAAACGATGGCAAAACATGCAACTGCACCAACACCGCATATCAGCGCAAAAGTCGGTGATATTGCGGAAACAATTCTTCTTCCGGGCGATCCGCTGCGGGCGAAGTTTATTGCGGAGCATTATCTGGAGGATGCGGTTCAGTTCAATTCTGTCCGCAATATGTTCGGCTATACAGGTACGTATCAGGGAAAACGTGTATCGGTTATGGGAACCGGCATGGGCTGCCCGTCGATGGGCATTTACAGCTGGGAGCTGATCCATGTGTATGGCTGCAAGAATCTGATCCGGATCGGTACGGCCGGCACCTGGCAGCCGTATGTGCATGTTCGCGATGTCGTCTTTGCGCAGGGCTCCTGCACAACGAGCAACTATCCTGCGCTGCAGGGACTTCCGGGAACATTTGCGCCAATCTGCAGCTTTGAACTGCTGGAAAAAGCGGTCGCTAAGGCAAAGGAAATGGGACTGCACTATCACGTTGGCAATGTTCTTTCATCCGATGTGTTCTATGGCGAAGAACTTCCGCATGCAAAAACGTTCCGTGATATGGGCGTGCTTGCGGTCGAGATGGAATCGGCGGCGCTCTATACCAATGCGGCAGCCGGCGGGGCAAAGGCATTGTGCATTCTGACAATCTCGGATGGTCCGGATGAAGTGACGACGTCTCAGGAGCGGGAAACATCATTTAGGCAGATGATGGAAATTGCTCTGTCACTGGCCTAAGACAAAGCGGTGATATTGCTGTACAGATTCTGGTTTCACTCCTTCACGCGCTGAAGGGTAAACATATCAAGGGAGGATATATGAAAAAGCTGGTTTCGATTGTAATGACGATTTCCATGGCAATGTCTCTCGCTGCCTGCGGAGCAAGTTCTTCTTCTGCAGACACTACTGCCTCTACTGCGGCAGCGGATGCAGGTACGGATTCCAACAAGGGAAAGGTAGCGTTTCTGGTAGGTGCGCTCGGTGATAAATCCTTCTCGGATTCCGGCGAAGCCGGCATGCAGATTCTGAAGAGCGAAGGTTGGGATGAGCACACCTTTGAGCTGGGTGATGCGTCCAAGGCGGACAAGTATGAAGATGAGATTCTTGATGTCATTGATCAGGGCTATGAGTACATCATCGGCTATTCGACCTATATGGAGATTATGGCGAATCTGGCCAAGGAATATCCGGATGTGAAGTTCATCGGCTTCGATGCCAACTGGACTGATGATCAGCTGCCGGACAATATGACCTGCATCTTCTATGCACAGAACGAAGGTTCCTATCTCGTTGGCATGCTGGCAGCAGGCATGACCAAGACCGGAACCATTGCGGTCGATGTTGGTGTTGAGAGCCCGGTCATCAATGACTTCGTTACCGGCTTTGTAAACGGCGTCATCGATTACAATGCGGCAAACGGAACGGATGTGAAGGTTGTTAAGGCGGCGGTTGATTCCTGGAGCGATCCGGCCAAGATGAAGGAAATTGTTCTCGATCAGGCCCGCAACAACAATGCGGATGTCTTCTATCAGGTTGCCGGCGGTTCGGGTGATGGTCTGTTCGAAGCATGCACGGAGCTGAATGATGTCTGGGCAATCGGCGTTGATTCGGATCAGTATGCTCTGTACAAGGACAGCGAGAACCCGGAGAAGGCAGATGTTATCCTCACTTCGATGCTGAAGGAAGTCGGTAACTCTCTTGTCTCCATCATGCATTCCATTGAGTCCGGTGATGATTCGATGTGGGGTCATACGACACGCCTCGGCCTTGCGCAGGATTCGGTCGGCATTGCAGATAATGATTACTACGAAGCAAATACACCGGATGAGCTGAAAGCTCAGATCGCTGAAGCGTCGGAGAAGATCAAGAGCGGCGAACTGAAGGTGAAGAGCTATTACGACTTCGCTGATGATACGGAATACAACGCTTACGTTGAAAGCGTAAAGTAATTCGCTGTCAAAAGGATTTGAATTGAAAAGGCGGGAAACCATGCATGTCTCCCGCCTTTTCTGTGTAAGCAGTGCGGGGAAGGAAGCGATGATTTTCTGAACGGCACCATTGCGCCTGTGAATCGTGCGTTAAGCATTGTGAAAAAGCTTCGGAAGAATAAAAAAGCACCGCTTTTCGGGCGGCACGTGAAGATTTGCAGGCATGTCAGAGGGCGAGCAGGAAGAACAGATAATGGCAGAGACTGCCCGCCAGAACGAAGAGGTGGAACAGTTCATGGTTGCCAAAGCCGGTTTCAGCTTCACGGGCGAAGATCGGCTTCTTTGCGGCATAGATGAAGCCGCCGATGGTATAAAAGATTCCGCCAAGCACTAGAAGAAGCAGCTTTGAGCCGAGACTCTGTATCAGGGCCGGCAGAATGAAAATGCACAGCCATCCCATCGTGATGTACAGAACACTCGATACCCAGCGCGGGCAGGTGACGAAGAACAGTTTGAACAAGATGCCGGCGGCGGCAACCATCCAGATCAGCGCAAGCATCCATCTGGAAGGATAGAACAGCGTCAGAATCGGCGTATAGGAGCCGGCGATCAGAATGAAGATAGAGCAGTGATCGATGCGCTTGAGCACCATATTTGCCCTGTAGGAAAGATTGAAGGCATGATAGGAAGCGCTGGCGCCATAGAGCAGAATCATTGATGTCATGAAGATGGCAAGACTGATCAGTTCAGGCCTTGCCAGCGGGACCATGGCACCTTTGACCAGAAGGATCGGTGTCGCGATGATGGCGGCCAGAAAACCTGCAAAATGGGAGAGAGCGCTCCATTTGTCCTTGACGATAAAGATACCATGCTCCATTTCCGGTGAATAAACTGTCATAGCTACCTCCTGAACGGTTATTTAATAACTGATTACAGGATTATAATAACGGTTAACTAATAACTTGTAAATAGATAATTGATACTTGAAATAAAGTTTTCTTCAATTTATGATTTTGATATGACAGAAATGATGAAAGTGGAACTTCCTGAGTATCGCGAAATTCCGGATGTCGGTCTGTATCTGGATCAGGCTGTGAAGTACATCAATGGGATTCTGGAGCCGTATCCGGATCTGCAGGTGACCGGATCGATGTTATCAAACTATGTGAAGCTGAAGATTGTGCCGCGCGGCAGTCACAAGATGTACAGCCGTGATCAGATCGTGATGTTCCTGTTTGTGGCACTGGCGAAGCCGGTGCTTTCGATGGAGCAGATCCGGATGACATTTGAGCTGCTGGAAAAAAACAGTCCGGCTGACTGGTACCGGTGGTTCTCTGATTTTCTGGCAGGGAAAACAGTTGATGAAAAGAGCTCCGCCTGCGAAGAAAAGATTCTTCTGCAGAAGATCGTGACCGGAGTTCTGCAGAAGCTGGAGCTGGATCAGTACTTTGCGGAAGTGAAAAACCGCAGTGAAACGACGGAAGAAGAAACGAAGGCTGCCTGAGTCCATTTGATGTGATCTGTCCTATAAATGAAGAAACCGGAAAGAGAAGGCAGAGGGCAGGCATGGAACTGAAGGACTTCAGTGAAAAGGAACAGCAGGAGATTCGGAAGGGACTCTCCACAGCAGAGATTACAGACAGGGAGGCGGCGGACAAGATTCTTGCCCTCGTGCCGGAAGGATGGATCCAGAAGATTCCGTTCTTTGTACGCAGGCATGCGACGACAAAGACGATCGAAAGGATTGCAGAGCAGTATCCGGAATTATATGCCGTCGCAAAGAAACCGGGTGAGCTTCCGGAAAAAGAACGTGAAGAGCTGCGCCGGATCATCACGGACATCTTCCAGGAGAAGATGAAGAAGCACAACATCAAATAGGAAACGAAAAAACAGCGTCATGGGCAGTAGGCTCATGGCGCTGTTTTAGTAATGATGTTATTCGGCGCGTTGCTTCTCCTGGTGCGTGGCACGGGTGCGGTGGGCACTCTTGGCCTGAATCTCGGCAATCGCTGCCTTCTGGTTCAGAATGACCGGAATAACGATCGGGTTGCGGTTGGTCTTCTCGAAGAGATACGGTTCGAGAGCGCTGCGGATGCAGTTCTTCAGTTCACCGAATGTCGTGCGCTGCTGCATCTTTTTCTTCAGAGCATCGTAGACGATCATTTCTGCTTCCTTGAGCAGGGTCTGACTGTCCTTGATGTAGACGAAGCCGCGGCTCACGATCGATGGCCGGCACAGGATCTTGTTGTAACGGGAGTCGATGGTCACGATGACGGCAACCAGACCGCTGTCCGCAAGGATCTGACGGTCCTTGATGACAGAAGTGGAGAGGCCGGAGGCGTCGTTACCTTCGACATAGATGGCATCGGTCTGAATCCGCTCATTGGCCTTGAAGGCCGTACCGTTGCGCAGTACGACGACATCACCGTTGGCACAGATGAGGCAGTGATCTGCCGGAATGCCGGTTTCCTGGGCTGTCTTGGCATGCTGGACGAGCATCTTGTATTCGCCATGGTTCGGCATGAAGTAAGCCGGCTTGATCAGATTGAGCATCAGCTTCTGCTCTTCCTGCGGCGCATGTCCCGTCGTATGGTAGCTGGTCAGCGGCGAATTGGTTACGACGTTGGCACCGACCTTGGTCAGCTGGTTGATGACAGCGGATACGGAGACACCATTGCCCGGAATCGGGTTGGAAGAGAACAGTACCGTATCGCCCGGAATAATGTGCAGATACTTGTGCGTACCGTTGGCAATCCGGCTGAGGGCTGCCATCGGCTCACCCTGGGAACCGGTGCAGACGATGCAGATGCGATTGGGCGGCAGCGTATTCAGATCGTTTCCGGAGATGAAATCCGAATCCTTGATCTTGATGAAGCCGACCTTGCGGCCGATCTCGAGAACGTTTTCCATCGAACGACCGAAGACCGCAACCTTGCGGTTGCAGGCGACCGCTGCCATCAGAATCTGGTTGAGACGGTTGACGTTGGATGCGAAGGTCGAGACGAGAAGTCTGCCCGGCGTGCGGCGTACCTGTTCCATGATCGCCTGGGCAACGCGGCGCTCGGAAATCGAGAAGCCCGGGACGGATGAGTTGGTGGAATCGCTCATGAGCAGCGTCACGCCGACCTGTCCGATATAGGCCATCTTCTGATAATCCGACTGCTGACCGATCGGGGTCAGATCGAACTTGAAGTCGCCGGTCTCAACGATGCGGCCGTTCGGCGTGTTGATCAGGACGCCGAGCGAATCCGGAATCGAGTGGACGGTATTGAAGAAGCCGATATGGAAATACTTCGTATCAATGCGCGAATCACCGTTGATTTCAATGATCTTGCATGATTTGGTGAGACGGTGCTCTTCCAGCTTCTTCTCAATCAGATATTTTGCAAAGCGCGGAGCATAGATTTCCTTCAGATGTACCTGCTGCAGGAAGAAGGGAATGGCGCCGATATGGTCTTCATGACCATGGGTGATGATCAGAGCCTTGATCTTGGACTGATTTTTTACCAGATAGGAATAATCCGGAATGACGTAGTCGATGCCGAGAAGATCATCTTCCGGAAACAGGACACCGCAGTCGATAATGACAATTTCATCATTATGCTCGATGCAGTACATGTTCTTGCCGACTTCGCCAAGGCCGCCGATCGCATAGACCAGCGTATCTGTATCATGATTTACATTTGCTTCGGTGAAATTTGTATCCGGGATCTGAACCACAGGACGGGCCGGACGCCTTCTGGTGCCTGCGGATGTTGCTTTTTTCTCCATTAGGGATACCTCTATTCTTTGAAAAACAGGCGAAAATAAGAAAATGATTCTGTCAAGCGAATTATAGCACGCGCTTACGGAACTGATTCAACTGCCTGCATTATATTTTCAATAAATTAAAACAGCTGTTTACAGATGAATTAAAGGACTAAGGCCCCGTCTACGTGCGGGGTAGGATTGTTCTTGTCGATGTGATCGTAGTAGAGCACACCTTTGAAGTGATCGAGCTCATGCTGAAGGACGATGGCGATGTAGCCGCGGGCCCGGATGGTGATTTCCTTGTTGGTCAAAAGGTCGAAACCCTTGACGGTGACACGGGCGCTGCGTACGACATAGCCCGGATGTTCCTCAGGAACAGACAGGCAGCCTTCACCGGATTCGAGATAGGCTTTCTGCATGCTGCTGGAAACGATCCGCGGATTGGCAAGCATGTACTGGTAGGTGACTTCGTTACCGTTTTTGTCCTCATCATGAACAATGACGGCGGTCAGCTGCTTGGGAATGCCCAGCTGGATGGCACTGATGCCTACAGCCGGCTGCAGATTTTCGCGCTTGGCTGTCTCTTCGTCCGTACTTTTGCGGACATAGTCAAACATCTCTCTGAGCAGGCTGGCATCCTCATCACTCAATGGAAGAGGAACGGGAAGGGACTGCTCACGGATTCTCGGGTCGTTATCTTTAATGATCGTATCATTATTAATTGTCATCGTTGTCTGCCTCGCAGTGTATTTTATGCATAACAGCAGTTAATGTCAAAACAATTGCCGCAGACAATGGGACAATGCTAAAATCGGGGCTATGACAGCAGCACGTGCTTCTACCATCAAGGCTTCCCGCCGGCATCGTCTCTTCTACCGGATGCCGCATTATGCGGATCCCTACATTCACTGGAGCCTGATCATTCTGGCCTTCTATGGCCTTCTCATGATTACCAGCGCATCGATGGGACTTGCCATCGGGCAGCCGGGCTACCTTGCCTTTGTCATTGCCAAGCAGGCAGTCTTCCTGATCGCCGGCTACTTTTCGATGACCTATCTGGCTAACCGGTTTTCGCTGAATTTTCTGAAGAGTCAGGATTTTCCAAAGCTTGCCGTCGGCATGGTGTTTGCGTTGCTTGCATGCCTCGCGTTTCCGGAAGTCAACGGCGCCAAGGCGTGGATCCGTGTCCCGGTATCATCTCTTGATATTTCCATTCAGCCTTCGGAATTTACCAAGACGCTTGTTCCGCTGGTCATTGCGGCATACTGCGGCGATGTAAGCCGGCATTATGAAAAGGGTAGAGATCTCTGGGGGCGGCCGTTTCTGTTTGTTATGCTGTTTGCCTTCATCATCTTCATCCTGCAGTCGGACTTTGGATCGATGGCGGTTGTTCTGAGCATTGCCATTGTCTGCTTTCTGATTCCGCAGAATCCGGCCATGCGGAAATTTCAGCGGGTGCTTGGGGTGTTGACACTGGTCGGCGTTGCCGGAATCATCTACCTTCTGACACCGGCAGGCATTCAGCTCGTCGAGATGCTGCCGATTGCCGATTATCAGAAAAACCGCTTTATTTCTGCGTTCAACCCGTTTGCGGATCAGTATGATACGGGCTATCAGCTGATCAACGGCCTGATCAGCTTTGCTTCGGGCGGCTGGAGAGGTCTCGGTTTCGGCAACAGCGTGCGGAAATATACAAGTTTTCCGGCGGCGAACACGGATTTCATTCTGGCCATCGTCGTTGAAGAGATGGGCATGATCGGTTTCCTTTTGATTTTCATTCCCTATCTGATCATTCTCTGCCGCCTGTTTCACTATGCGCTGCATATGAAGAGTGAAAAGGGAAGGATCATTCTGATCGGGACGGCAATGTATCTGCTGATTCACTGCCTGTTCAATATCGGCGGCGTCACGGCCATGATTCCTCTGACCGGCGTTCCGCTGCTGATGATTTCCTCGGGGGGAAGTTCGACGCTTGCCTTCATGGTTTCCATCGGACTGGCACAGGCGGTCATTTCTCAGTACCGCAAGGGGCTGATCCAGTGAGAATCGTCAGCGGAAAATGGGGATCCCGGAAGATTGACGCACCGGAAGGAAGAAGTACGCGGCCGACGCTGGATAAAGTCAGGGAAGCAGTCTTTTCTTCGCTGGGCGGATTCTTTGATGGCGGCAATGTGCTGGATCTTTATGCAGGAAGCGGTGCGGTTGGCCTTGAGGCTTTGTCACGGGGAATGGATCACGGCTGGTTCGTTGATAAGAACCGGATGGCCGTTGCCTGCGTGCGTTCCAACATTGAACGGCTGAACGGGCAGCAGCAGTGTACAGTTCTTCCCATGCCAGCGCGCCATGCGCTGGATGTGCTGGCACAGCAGGGGGTATCCTTCGCTCTTGTCTATATGGATCCTCCCTATCAGCAGCAGGAAAACACGGAAATTCTTCATCTTCTTGTGGAGAAGAAACTGCTGGATGAAAACGGGATTGTTGTCATTGAGGCGGCGAAGGAAGATATCTATGAAGAACGATGCGATTCCCTTATCTTATATAAGAAGGCACTCTACGGCATTACCCAGGTTCTTTATTACCGTCAGGAGGAAATGAAATGAAGGCGTGCTATCCGGGGACATTTGACCCGATTACCAACGGACATCTGGATATCATCGAGCGGGCAAGCAAGGTGTTTGATTCGCTGGATGTTCTGATCATGGCCAACCCGGCCAAGAAATGCATCTTTTCCGAAGAAGAGCGCAAGGAACTGATCGAACAGAGCGTGGCAGCTCTGCCGGATGTTCATAATGTAAGGGTACATATCGGCAGCGGCCTGACGGTTGACTATGCGAAAAAACTGGGTGATCAGGTGATCGTCCGCGGCATCCGTGCCGTCAGTGACTATGAATATGAACTGATGCAGGCGACGGCCAACCAGATGCTCAATGATTCGATCGAGACTCTGTTCTTCATTGCGCGGCCGACCTATTCGTTTCTTTCGTCTTCGGTGGTGCGCGAGGTTGCGGCCAACGGCGGCAGTATCCGGGGCATGGTTCCGGGCCCGATCCGGGAAAGAGTGCTTGCCAAGCTGACGGGAAATCGTCGCTGAAATATTGAATATAATGGCTAAAAACGGCTTCGGAATGCGGTTTTCCGGAGCTTTTTATTTTTAGCACTTAGCTGTTGACAGTGCTAAACCACAGTGCTATAGTTTTAGCAGTCAGGAAGGCGGAATGCTAAGAGAGGTGAAGAAATGCTGACACCAAGACGCATTGAAATCTTTAAGGCAATTGTAGATGAATATATCCGCACCGCTGAACCTGTCGGCTCTTCCACATTGCGTCAGAAGTACAAGCTGCCGTATTCTTCGGCAACGATCCGCAATGATATGCAGGTTCTGGAGGAGATGGGGTATCTCGAAAAGACGCATACCTCTTCGGGCCGTATTCCCAGTACACAGGGCTACAAGTTCTACGTGGAAAATCTTCTTGAAGATTCCAACGTCGACAAGAAGATGCAGATGGCAATCCATGATGCCTTCGATGTTTCGAACATGAACGTTGAAGACGCGGTGCGCCACAGCTGCCAGATTCTGTCTGAAATGACAAACCTGACGACCGGGGCCATCGGACCGGATTCCAGTACGCAGCGTCTGGAACATGTAAAGATCTTTCCGATCGACGCGCGTAATGCTGTGGCGGTGTTCATTACGAATACGGGTCACACGGAGACCAAGAACTTCCGCTTCGATGAAGACATTCCGATGGAGGACATCGAAAGCTGCATGGATATATTCAACCAGCGGCTGAAAGATGTTCCGGTCACCGAACTGCCGGAAAAGATGGAAGAGATCAGGCCGGAACTGAGTCAGATCGTTCAGAAACATGATGTTCTGTTCATGGCGTTCGTTAAGGCATTTATCAAGTTTGCCAGTGAGAATGTGTATTTCTCGGGCAAGGACAAGATGCTCTACCAGCCGGAGTTCGAGGACATCAACAAGCTGAAGAAGCTGATGAGCGTTCTGGATGATCCAAGCTCCTGGCGCCAGCTGGGAACGGGTTCCACTTCTACGAGTGTCACGATCCCCAACGGTGCACAGCTGACCTGGGTCGATGATGTGGCGGTTGTCCGCAGCACCTTCCGGATCAACAAGGGAGAGACCGGACAGCTGATGGTTGTCGGGCCGAGCCGCATGAACTATGACCGCATTGTTGCAATGCTCGAATATGTATCACGGCTGATTGAAAAGATGTACAACAACGGAGGCAGTGAGAAGTAAATGGCAGAGGAAGAAAAGAAGACGGCGGCTGAAGCGGCCCAGCATATCAAGGAAAACGCGGAGCCTGCAGAAAAGGCTTCGGAACCGAAGGAAAAGGTCGAAGAGAAAAAAGAATCCAGGGAAGAAAAGAAGGAAGAGAAGAAGGAAAAGGCGCCCGAGGAACATAAGCCTGATCCCAGGGATGCAGAGATCAAGGCACTGCAGGCGCAGGTCAAGGATCTGAATGATCAGGTGGCAAAACTCAAGAATGCCTATGCGATGGCATATGCGGATACAGAAAATACGCGGAAGCGGCTGAACAATGAATTTGATCAGCATATGAAGTATCACATTCAGGAGTTTGCCAAGGAAGTTCTTCCGGTCATCGACAACTGTCAGCGGGCGCTGGCGGTGAAGCCGAAGGATACGGAAGATGAGAATTACCGCAAGGCATTTGAAATGGTGCTGAATTCACTTCTCAGCGCCCTCAAGAAAGAGGGTGTGGAGCCCATTGACTGCAAAGGAAAGGATTTTGATCCCAACTGGATGCAGGCAGTGATGAGCGAGCACGTCGACGGCGTTAAGACCGGCCAGGTGCTGGAAGTGTTTCAGGATGGATACAAATTGAAAGACCGGCTGCTGCGGGCGGCGATGGTCAAGGTCAGTGAGTGACCGGGAGGATAAATTATGAGCAAGATTATCGGTATCGATTTGGGAACGACCAACAGCTGCGTAGCTGTTATGGAAGGTTCGACTCCGAAGGTAATAACAAACCCCGAAGGCAACCGCACAACGCCGTCGGTCGTAGCGTTCAAGAACGGTGAGCGCATTGTCGGTGATGCGGCAAAGCGTCAGATGGTCACCAACAAGAATACGGTATATTCAATCAAGCGTAAGATGGGCACCAATGAGAAGGTGACGCTGGAAGGCAAGGAATATACGCCGCAGGAAATTTCGGCAATGATCCTGTCCTATCTGAAGGATTATGCAGAAGCCTATCTGGGTGAAAAGGTAACGGAAGCGGTCATTACGGTTCCGGCATACTTCAATGATGCACAGCGTCAGGCTACCAAGGATGCGGGCAAGATTGCCGGTCTCGATGTCAAGCGTATCATCAATGAGCCGACGGCTTCGGCACTGGCATTCGGCATTGACAAGGGGGCAAAGGAACAGAAGGTTCTGGTGTACGACCTTGGCGGCGGTACATTCGATGTTTCGATTCTTGATATTGCCGATGGTACGTTCGAAGTTCTTTCGACCGCAGGTGATACACATCTGGGCGGCGATGACTTCGATAACGTGATCATCGACTGGATGGCTGACAAGTTCAAGGCTGAGCACGGCATTGATCTGAAGGCTGATAACATGACTCTGCAGCGTCTGAAGGATGCGGCCGAGAAGGCGAAGAAGGATCTCTCCGGCATGGTTGAGGTTGAGATTTCGCTGCCGTTCATTGCGATGGCAAAGGATGGCTCCGGTGCGCTGAACCTGGATTACAAGCTGACGCGTGCGGAGTTCGATAAGATGACGAAGTTCCTCGTTGACCGTACGATGGGACCGGTGCGTCAGGCGCTCTCGGATGCGAAGCTGAGCCCGTCGGATCTGGATCAGGTACTTCTGGTCGGTGGTTCGACACGTATTCCGGCTGTTCAGGAAGCTGTCAAGAAGGAACTTGGCAAGGAACCGAACAAGTCGGTCAACCCGGATGAGTGCGTCGCCATTGGTGCCGCTATTCAGGGCGGTGTTCTGAACGGCTCCGTAAACAACGTGCTTCTGCTCGATGTTACGCCGCTGAGCCTTGGCATTGAGACGCTGGGCGGTGTGATGACGGTTCTGATTCCGCGTAACACGACGATTCCTACTTCCAAGAGCCAGGTATTCTCGACGGCACAGGATAATCAGCCGGCAGTTGACATTCATGTTCTGCAGGGTGAGCGTCCGATGGCTGCCGACAACAAGACGCTGGGCAACTTCCAGCTCGACGGCATTGCGCCGGCCCGCCGCGGTGTTCCGCAGATTGAGGTTACCTTCGATATTGATGCCAACGGCATCGTCAAGGTTTCCGCAAAGGATAAGGGCACAGGCAAGGAGCAGCACATCACGATCCAGAATTCTTCCGGTCTGAGCGATGAAGAGATCGACCGCATGGTCAAGGATGCGGAAGCCCATAAGGCCGAAGATGATCAGCGCAAGTCTGACATCGAGACCCGCAATAAGGCGGAGGCGTTCATCAACCAGGTTGATGAGGAGCTGAAGACTGATAATCCTAACGTCACCCAGGCACAGAAGGATGAAGTCAAGAAGCTGCGTGATGAGCTGCAGGAAGCTCTGAACAAGAACGATATGGCTACGCTGAAGTCCAGAATGGATGCCCTTGAAAAGGCAGCCAATGATATGGCGCAGCAGATGTATTCGCAGCAGCAGGCTAACGGCGGTGGTTCCGCATCTTCCTCCGGCTCTGCGGACAATTCCTCATCCAGCAATAACGATGATGTGATGGATGCGGATTTCAAGGAGAAGAAGTAATTACAATGACAGATCCCGGGGGCTGGTACTTCCGGGATTTGTTCTACGGATGAAAGGCGGGTATTGAGATGGCCGAAAAGAGAGATTATTACGAGGTTCTCGGTGTAGATAAAAATGCCAGTGAAGATGAGATCAAGAAGGCATACCGGACGCTGGCAAAGAAGTATCATCCCGATGTCAACCATGAACCCGGTGCCGAAGAAAAGTTCAAGGAAATCAATGAGGCATATGAGGTGCTCGGCGATCCTGAAAAGCGCAAGACCTATGATCAGTTCGGCTTTGCAGGCATGGATGGAGCCCAGGCCGGCAATGGTTTCGGCGGCTTCTCACAGGGCTTCACTTCGGGCAGCTTTGATGACCTGAATGATATTTTCTCTGACTTCTTCGGCGGCGGTTTCGGCGGCAGTACCCGCAGTTCCCGCAGGAGTGCAGACAACGGTCCCCATAAGGGTCAGGATGTGCAGATGCGCATGACGATCAGTTTCATGGACGCATGTTTCGGCACGACCAAGACCCTGGATCTGGATGTCGATGAGAAATGCACGGCCTGCGGCGGGACAGGTGCGGCCAGCCCTTCGGATATTGAAACATGCCCGACCTGCCATGGCTCCGGCTATGTGGTGACGCAGCAGCGGACGATGCTCGGCATTATGCAGAGTCAGTCGGTATGCCCGGACTGCCGCGGTAGCGGCAAGCGTATTCGCAGAGCCTGCCCGAAATGCGGCGGACGCGGATATACGCGTGAGCATGAGCAGGTGGAAGTCAGGATTCCGGCAGGGATTGATGACGGCCAGATGCTCAGGGTTGCCGGCAAGGGTTCCCATGGCACCAATGGCGGTGAAAACGGTGATCTTTACATCGTGATCCATGTGGAAGAAGATTCGAGATTCGTTCGTCAGGACAAGAACATCTATCTGAATGTTCCGGTGTCCGCCGTGGATGCGACGCTTGGTACGAACATTGATGTGCCGACGATCCATGGTGATGTGACGATGAAGATTCCGGCGGGTACGCAGGATGGGACGCAGCTCCGTCTGAAGGGACAGGGCGTTCCGGATCTGCATGATGGCCGTCCGGGCGATCAGTTCTGCACGATTCAGGTGCAGATCGACAAGAAGCTTTCGCCGCGTGAGAAGGAACTGTACCAGCAGCTCAAGGAACTGCAGGACAATCAGAAGAAGTCTCCGTGGGAAGCATTCAAGCAGAAGTTCTCCGGCCGCTGAATTACGGCAGTAACGAAGAACTGTGAAACACAAACAGGAATTCCTTCATGAAAGGAGGTTTTCAGTATGGATATTGAAAAAATGACAGAAGCGCTGCAGCAGATCATCATGTCTGCACTGCGCAAGGCACAGGAACATCACAATCCGGAACTGACGCCGGAACATGTGCTCTCTGCGATGCTGGAGGACGAAGGTCTCAATGGCATCTGGGAGCGGGTCGGTGCCGATAAGGATGCGATGCTCAGGATGGCCAATGAGGCCATCGAACGCCTTTCAACAACTACAGACGGCGGTCAGCCGGTACTTTCTTCGCAATTGAACCGCGGCTATCAGCAGGCGCTTGATTACATGAAGAAGGAAGGCGACACCTATATGTC
>Ga0256405_10002566_pt1 | contig 41164 bp, 52 predicted proteins | sample RumenRJG_02DNA_FD_189096 | JGI IMG/M metagenome (GOLD analysis project Ga0256405, IMG submission 189096) | Bovine rumen microbial communities from Lethbridge, Alberta, Canada - RJG_02 | ecosystem: Host-associated > Mammals > Digestive system > Stomach > Rumen | place: Canada: Alberta... | reverse complement strand
TGCTTTCCCGTCCGAACTGTTCAGGCCGTTTTTTATGCCTTCCAGCGTTTCTAATAATTTCGGCGGGATGGGCACGCCCAAAGCGGCAATATTTCCGAGCAATGAAATGCCCTCATTTGAGAGAAAAAACGCGATTGTTGCTGTCCGCAGAATATGCCCCATCGCTAAGAGCATATCAATCTCATTCGCCACCGCTACCACACCAAAGAGAGCCACCTTGCGAACAATTCCCCATGCGCCTATTTGACTGTTTAGCCGTTTTTCATACGCTGCCCGGACCACACCCGTGAAATAATCCACGGCCACGAATACTACCATTGCATGTAGCAAATTGTCATAGCCCCCGCATAGTTGACAGCCGACTGTCACTGCTGCAACCAATGTCATTCTGATATTTTCCATTTGCAAAACCTCCTAAACGCAAAAGAGAGGGATTTCTCCCCCTCCTGCCTGCACTTCCCTATTTTATAGTTTGTGCATCATTTTTTCAATGATTTCACGTTCACGCGGTTCTGCGTGCTGCATCAATTTCTGCAAGTATTCCCGGCCGCTATCACGATAACCGCGACTATAATTGCCGCCATCGCGATATTCGCCGCCTTCTTCATCACGATACATACGGCCATAGTTGCCGCCATCGCGATATTCGCCGCTATCACGGAACTGACCATTTGCCCTGCGGTCATAACCACGACTAAATCCTTCCTCGTTTACACGCTCCATAGCTTCAATCGTGAGGATTTTGCTTTTCGCGCTCAACGCCGTTTTGACAATCTCAAGAGTCTTGCAATCCTTGATGCCTTTTTCTGCGTGCTCTTCCAGGATACTATCAATATCCTTTTTTAACTTTTCCATTGCGTACATTTTTTGTCCCTCCTTATCGCGTCACTGCCAAATCTGGTCTTGCAAAAATTACATTGGCATTCTGTACCAGAATTGGAATTGTACTTGTGTTCCGAATCGTCAATGTCTCACAGCACCCTTTGCGCACCAGCGCATTAATAGCCCTGCTGACATTGAAATATTCTTCCACTGCTGCCGGAGTGACAATCATTGTACTGGCGGGGATCGTGCCGCCGTTCAATGTGATAGCCAGCGAAATAGGTCCTACGGTTTCGCCCGTAGGGATTGCCACATTCGCGCCAAAGTCTACCTGGTATACTGCGGAAGGTTCCTGCTGACAGCGGCAACGGCGAGTCGCCGGAGTATATCCTTTCAACTCAAAAAGTCCCGTGCCTTCTCTCTCCCAGACTAAGCCCCTATTGCATGGTACCGGATTTTCCGTGAATACAATTTCTGCGCCGGGGGCCACGGTCTGAACTGCGTTTGCGCTCCATTCAGCCATATTCAGCCCTCCTTATGCACCACAACCGCCATAACCACCACAGCCGCAACCGTTCGGATTAGGGACTACATAAGCGGGAAATGGTTTTGGGCAACACTGGCCGACTACATACTGCGCCTGCTGGTTCTGGCCCTGCAAAATTTGTGCCGTCTGCGCCGTCTGGCTTGCTGCCAGCCCTGCCAAATTCAGCTGCGTACGCAGGCGTTCGTTTTCCTGCTTCACGTTGTCAAGTTCAAGCTGGCAGAGTTTGTCAAGGACACTCTGGAAGCCCTGATTCTGACTCTGAACAATCGCGTTCGTGTTCGCCGTGTTCTGCGCCATCACATCGCGCAAGCCGTCCGAAAGAGCCTGCCGGTCTGCACAATTTTCCGTAGCGACCGTGTATTTCAAATCGGCCAGCCCTGCACGATTTTCACAGCAGCAATTCTGCAAGCTCATCGCCAGCTGATTCATGCCGTTTGCGATCGTATCTTTTGCGCCGGTGATAGCCTGCGCCGTTGCATACTGGCCATTCGTGATAGCGGCTACAGTATTTGCATTGCCCTGGCACTGCGCAACTGCCGCATCCGCAAATCCACTGCCGACCTGAGCCTGCAATGCGCTAATCTGGCCCGTAGTTGCTTGCTGGTCAAAGCCGCGCTGCATATCTGCCGTTGCACCAATATACGGCATAGCACCGCCACCGCCGCCATTATTACCCCAGCCGTTATTACCCCAACCGCCCATCATAGCGATAAGGAAAAACAGGATAATCCACCAGCCACCATAGCCGCCATCGTTGCCCCAGCCATTGCCGGAACCGCCACGCATAACTGCGGCCATATCCGCTGCGGAAAGTCCACCTGTTGCATTTTCAAAGCCCATTTGAAACACGCTCCTTTTGTAAAAATAGATAGGAATATATTTCAACTTCGCGAAGGTTGAAAGCTACTTAAACATACTGCCGAACTGTTGCGCAAATTGCCGCGCCTGTTCAAACTGCTGCTGACTGATTTTTCCGGAGGAAACCATTTGATTCACCATTTCCTGCGGATTCATTCCGGGATTTTTGGCCATCATATCCTGTTTGAATTTCGGGAATTGTTTCATTAATTCCATGGGATTCATCATTTTATTTTCCTCCATTCTGCGGATTCTTCAAACCTGCCAGCAGGTTTTTAATTTCCTGCAGTTCGGTATTTACCTTGTCAAATTCCTGGCGAGAAACACTGTTTGGATCTTGCTTCTGCGGGGTAATATCTTGGATTTTAAACACCCTCATAGGATTTGGGCAGCCATTCATTTCTGCCGACTTTAAATACAGCCTGCCGTTATTCGGATCGTTGACATTCAAAAGAGCCACTGTTGTTCCTGGATTTACCGGGTACATCATGGCTTCCGAATCGTTATTGATAAAGGCCACCATTGAATTATTGGGGTTACTTCCATTCCCAATATTCGTTGTTTGCGCGTTCGGCCACATCATACCATTCATTTATTTTGACCTTCTTTCCGTTTGAAGAAATACACTGGCACTTCGTCTCCGCTGTCCCATGTATCAAAATATACGCCGTCAATAACGGCGATTACATGCGATCCCGTTACTAAAATAAAATACCCCTGCGGATTATCGCTGCAAAAATTTCTGACGGTATAGCAAGCTGGGCATGTGTCCGGCAATAACATTTGTTGCCACCCGTGTTCTTTCAAGTAACTGCCCCATACGGACATACTCTGAAATGAATCTGCTTGTTTAAAACCTTCCATCGACAAATCTATATATATTTCGTTCCAATCTTTTCCGAGTGCTTTTGCGATTGCCCGTACTACGCAATCGCCGACCCGTTTATTTTGAGGATTATTATTATATTCTGCATACATTTATAATCACTCCTTATTGTTTTTATTTTCTCATTATTTTTTTCACACGTCTTGCACGGTTTTGCTTTTATTTTTGAATAAAAAAAGAAGGGCTTGTTAATAAGTCCTTCTTTTACTTTTTATCCGATTGATCTACTTACTTTTGCATATGCCTGAGTTACCAATTTTGAGACAGTACGGCTTGAGCACTTTAATATATCGCCCGTCTCAATTAAAGATTTATCGTCTAGGATGATACAATTCAATGCCTTTTCCTGGCTAGGGGTAAGTTTGCTTTCATATATTAAGGATTCGTACTCTTTGCGCGAGCATGTCTTTAAGCGTTTGCGTATTTCCCTGTGCAGACAGTTCATTGCAGCCCCTTCTTCCTTTATTTGTTTTCGAGCTGGTCCAACGAAAAGAACATCATCAACAACGCGAGATACAACAAACTGTCTGCTGTTGATGTTGGTGTCGGCGTTTCTTCTTTTAATTCCCAATCGTCAGCCAGCATATCAGCTTGACTGGCTAGCCAGCCGAGCTGAACACCACTTGTACCGACAAAAGCCACCGCCTGATTCCCGATCGCGCTATGGTCTGCATTGACCACAACGCCGTCAGGATTTACATAGCTAATCTTGCCGGCAAGTTCAATATATTGATTCTTGCCGTTCCATCCGCTACGCCCTACGCGTTTACCGTTTTTCATTGCTTCGATTGCTTCGCCAAAATTCATTTTATTTTCCTCCTTTGTCAGTTGCAATTATCCCCATGAGCTTCTTCTGGAAGTCTGCCTGCTCTTGCTTATCCTCATTCTTTTTATCAAGGTTTCCGAAAAATGGCGTAAAATCATTTGCGTTTACCATTGTCCTACTCCTTTATATTTAATACCCCTGCTAATTCAATTAGTCTTTGCTACTGTCAGTCGTATCAGTATCAATGCCCAGCACCTTTTTTACTTCAGCTTCTGTAAAATCAAGCTGCCAAAACGGTGATGCAGGATAATCCTTATATTCAAACTGCCACCACGTCGTTACTACTCCTTCTGTTTCCTGGTCTTTTTCCACCCGTTCTTCGATACGATGCGTTTCATCCTCAATACCATCTTCGGGTTTTGCCAGTTTACCGGTTTGCAGCCAACGTTTACGGCCGTCCCACAGATTCTGCCACTTCGGCCGCCACAGTTTCTCCGGGAAATTTTCAATAATGTAGTAGTAATCGAATTTACTGTTCAAGTGTTTAGGAAAACCTTTCATTTTTCTTCCTCCTTACGTCAGGGACAACCAATGGTTTTTATCCACTATGGTTGCCGTATATGGTAATTCGTCTTGTGTTGATTCCAGCTGGCGGCGTAGCAACGCAGAGCTGGTATAACAGATATGCTTAGTTTCGCCACGCTGAAAATGAATCCGCGTGGCCTCTTGGTTTTGGCCGTACTTTGAAGGTATAACATCAAAGCCTGTTATTGTTATTTCATGTCCTATAACTTCACTTATCTTGACTTTCTCTGCCCATATTTCCCTCTTTTCTGCCGGCAGGTCTGAAAATCGTTTCATTGCATGGCCTCCACTTCTGCCTTTACTTTGTCAAAAGCTATTGCTGTTTTGAAGTTATGCGTATTTGCATGTTTTAACCAGCCATGAGCGCTTGCTATTTTTCCAATAGCTTGTTCCTTCTGCATCTGGCCGTGTTTTAATTTCCACGGAATTTCTTTTATCCGCTTCTTAATCCGCTTTGCCGTACTTTTACGTACAAGTATTTTCCCGTCTGGGAAATGCCTGTACCCGAGATAGTCCACGCCATGAGATGTAGGATATAGTTCCCGTTTAGAAAACTTCATACCCAGCTTTTCTTCTACAACAACTGCCACCTTGTCTGCTATTGCCTTTAATTCTTCTTTGTCGTTGCCAAACACAAGGAAATCGTCGCAATAGCGGATATAATCGCGTACATGGCATTCGTGTTTTAAGTATTGGTCAACTTCATTCATGTAATAGTTACCGAACCACTGGCTGGTGTAATTACCGATAGGAACATTTTTTTCACCGCCAATGCTTTCTATGATATCTTTCAGCAGTGCAAGTGTGCGCCTGCATTTGATTTTATGCTGTAACATATCAAATAAGCATTTATGCCAGATTGACGGATAAAATTTTGATATATCAAATTGATATACCCATTCGTTCCGCCGGACGAACTGCATACAGCGTTTACTGCCGGCATGCTGTCCTTTTCCTTTTCTGCAAGCATAGCTGTCGTTGATAAACATTGCGTCCAGTATTGGCGCTATAACATTCATCACTGCATGCTGGACTATACGGTCCGGGTAAAATGGCAGAATGTATATTTCTCTTTTCTTAGGTTCAAAGATAGTTTTCACGCGGTACTTGGAAGTTTTGAATGTACCATCTATTAGCGACTGCCTTAATTCCGCTAATTTCTTTTCCTTATCCTTGACTACTTCTTTTACATCATCCTGCCAATTCTTCCCTTTCCTTGCTTTCTCAAAAGCTAATTCTATATTTTCTTTGGATACTATTTTTTCAAATAGGTTTCCATGTCTTTTCAAAATAATCCATCCCGAACGTTCAGTTATGTTACTAGCTCAGATGGCCACCCTGTTGTATATTTTCCCTACGGGACGGTCTGTAAGTCCAGCCGTGTGGGTTTCGACTTTGGACGTTTTTTCAGGTGATACACTCCATGAAATACCCACCGTATCGGACGTGCCCCGAGCACCATAATTAGCATTCAGATTCAGCGCACTGTTATTCCAATTCGAGCCACGAGAACCGCAAACTGCACTGTTATCCCAATTACTGCCAAGCAGAGCCTTTTGACTTACATCCCGGAGATAACCGCCTTACGGCGAGTTTTCTCTAAGCATGTTAATCCCTCCTTTTATCCTTCGCGCCCCTCCGGGGCGGTCGTGCCACGTCCCCCCGTCCCCGTGCAACGCACTACGGGCCATTGTGCCGCGTTCTGCGAGGTACGCAGCAGTTTACATTATATTGTTCTGCGATGCAACGGCTCGGACGCGCCCCGAGCACCATAACCAGCACCCAGAGACAGCGCACCGTGATACCAAGACGAGCCACGAGAACCGCAAACCGCACCGTCAACCCAAGCACCGCCAAGCAGAGCCCTATATACTGTACCGCCCCACTGACCAGCTGCGTATTTATCGTTAGCGTCATACGAATTGCTTGGATTCCACGAAGTAGGTCCATTGCCCACGTCAGCGCCCCATTGCCAATGGTCACCGCAGCAATCTTCCAAGCCGATATTTGATATCATGCGACGGCCGGCAGTGTCTACATGACCGCCAGTCGTTCCGTGGTCGCTGGAACCTTGGATATTTGTACTTTGATTACTGCCAAGCGATGCCGACACAAATTCGCGCTGGTACAGAAGTCTCTGCTTTTGCCGCGCCAGAATCTGTTCAAATTTATAGCAATGCCATTTTTCGGCAGAAGCACCATCCGCCCACTCTGCAGCGTATTTGCTTTCCAGTGTTAAATCATCATCATCTGCCTGCCCTGCCATGGTAGCGGTGGCACTGCCGAAGCTGCCGCTCCACGTCAGGCCATAGATGGAATACCACATGTCAGTGCCTTCATCATAGGCATAGCCTTCCGGAGAGCCAATCGGACGGTGGTTAATATCCCAGATAGAGCAGGGCAGAATATCGCCTGCCACGTAATCGGAAAGCGGATGGTTGGTAATGGTGCCGACCGCCACGCAGAGACAATGGAAGCCGCCAATTTTACGGCTGGTTGCTGCTGTATAGCCTGCGGGCACCGTGGAATTTACCGATACAACCAATTCCGGGATAAGCGGGGTTTCGCCCACGCAAGCATAGATATAAAAATCCATGCCGGCGCGATTTGCGGCATAGGCATAGTCGAGAGCACATTGCCATACCACCGAGCCGTCATTGTATGTATCGCCCACTGTAGTTGGCCAGGACGGGGTTAATGTGGAGGATGTTCCCGCCGTCATACAAATATATACATATCCTACCGTACCGCCAGTTGGATAAACGCGGTCGCCTGCAGTATATGCCGTATCCGGCTGCCATTTTGTTGCTTTGGTATCCCAGACGCTATGGTCTGAAACATCAAGCGTAATGGACTTATTCAGCTTATAGCCACCACCGTTGATATTCAGCCATAAGATTTCCGGAGAAATAATTTCCGTATTTGCTCCCCGATGCTGGGAAGCATCATAGAACGCTTCACTTTCTTCATAGAAATTCGGCCCTGCAGCATTTTCCACCAAGCCTTCTACTCTGGCTAATTCTGCCTTCGTAGCACGATTATCGATATCTTCTTTTAATCCGCCCGCCGCAGCGTCAGCATCAATCGCGCCTACATAGGCTTTGTTCCATCTTTTTTCTGCCGTGCCTAAATCTTGCGTTTTTTCACCTTGCGGCACAATGTTTGGATACTCTTTACTCATTACCTATTCCCCTTTCTTAAACTATCTCTGCCGGATATATATCCTCATCACTATCTATTTTCCAGATACCAGAGGCTTGCGCATATTTACACGGCATCAAATCGTCATTGCTATCTCGTTCAAATGTATCTTTTCTCCCGATAGCTGTTAATACCCATTTGCCGGACTCCGGCGGGTATTCCCCTGTGCTGGTCGCAATACAACGGTAAGTATCACCGCTGGCAATCATTACCTGGTCGGCAGGCTGGTATGTTTTGGCCGGATCATACACGGTTGCTACGCCGCCAACAGCAGCTGCTGCCGTTTCAATATCCTGCAGAATTTCTTCCGCCCGGTCTTCACTGGCCGCCGCATTTTCTTCGCTGGCTTTTGCATTATCTTCACTGGACTTCGCATTTTCTTCGCTGGTTGCTGCATTACTGGCAGAATCAGCTGCCGCTTTCACCGAACGTTTTATTCCTGCAATCAGTTCTTCCGAGGTTTGTGAGCTGGTTTCGTCTACCTTGACACTGCGCTTTATCCCGTCCTGCTGCTCCTGCAAAATTTCGGTTATTTTATCCAGAGCACTTTCAATTATAGGTAACGGAAACTTCTCCCCCAGTTCAATAAGCTGGCTAATTTCAGTGTTTCGATAGATGGTAATGGTTGATGTTTCAGGTAAAATAGGTGGCTGGTCCTCCTGTGCCGGTTCTTGCCCCGGCTGGTATCCAGGATAAATTACATTCTTCCCCACCGTATCTACAAAATAGTCACTTTCTAATTTCGTAACATGACCAGTATTTTCTTCCCGTATTTTGACGCAGATATACTTTGCATCAATGAACGGAAAAGAAAATGGGAATGTTTTGTTGGTGCCATCCCCGCGATAAGTGACTCTTGTATCCGAGTTTATTATCATGTTCCTTCCTCCTTTACATAGATAATGGCAGCAACCTATACTGCCATTATCTCATAATTCTTATTGCTTACCATCCGAACTGTTTTTTTTCTTCTTCTTTTTCGTTTTCGGTTCTGCTGGCGGTCGCTTGGGGTTTTCCCTTTCAACTGGCTTTTTGTCAAATATCGCCGACCAGACAATGTTTTTCCAGCTGGGGTCATATCTCATATCTTTATCCATCATATACATCATGGTATGGGTTATAGCATCCGTAAGCGTGGTTGTTAATCCGGTTTTTGCCGCTGTCAATGTGGTTAAGCCGCTGACTCCATGGGAAAGGATTTCCTCGTAAGTAATGCGTTTCGGCGGTTTCCGATATTTCTGTTCTTCTTCCCACTTTTGCAGGTATTCCCGGCGTTTCTTGCCTTTGAGTTTCGCGAGTTTTTCTTCGTGGGCTTTCTGCCGCTTGTCCTGCTGGGCTTGGATTTCTGCGTCTTTCTCGCCTTTCTTCATGACAAGCACAAACGCTTTTCCGGCTTCCGCGAATCCACGAGTGGCCACGCTGCCCATTTTGTAGCCGTAATTCTGCCCGCTGAAAATCAAATCCCCCAGCAACTGTGTTACATCACGGACACCGTACATGCCGCCCGTACCAACGGACAACGCTTCTTTCGCCCATGCTTTCAAAAATCTTTCGCTGATTGGTATCTCTTGCTTTTCCCGCTTTCCGTCCGCTGTAGTCACAGTCCGTTCTTTCTCATCTTTGTCATCGCCTTTCAATCCTAGGCTGAACGCCACGGCGCTTGTGATAAGTGATGACAGAATCACATTGAACATAACCGTTTTGGCCAGCGGGGCCCATCTTGCTATATTATCCGTACCGTTTGGCGGGTATTTTGATTTCATATAGGACATATAGATAAGGTTGTACTGAGCATTGAAGAATGAATAGAACGCCGTGAATAGCCGCACAAGCTCATTTTTACTGCGCGATATTGCTGCCTGGTCAATCACCCGCCCACTGCCGAACGTATCGCGGACGGCTTTATCAGCGGCAAATACTGCCCTTTGCTTGGCTTCTTCCAGTAATTCATCATCTGTATAGACAGGCAGCTGATTCGCCTGCTCTTGCTCCTGTTCCACTTTGAACAAATCTTTCCCCAGCTCACGGGCTTCTTTCTTATGTTCGCCCCATTGTGCTCGAAGTTCGGCGTCGCTTATGCCGGCGTATTCTGTTTCCCGCAGCGCTTCAATCTCAGCCGGCGTGCCGTACCTGCGAACTCGCAGATGTTCGTCAATGCCTGCCGCCGCATTATGCAGAGCGGCAATCTGCGCCCGGATCTCGTCAGCTTGAGCCGCCAGCTCGAGCCGTTTCTTTATGTTTTCCTCGTTTTCCTTCTGCACCTCCTTTATTTTTTCCGCAAAGCTATCTGTATATGCCTGTTTCCAAAGTGGGGCTGATACAGCAAGGTCTGTCCATACCAAAAAATCATATGCATGTTCTCTTGCAAATTCCATCAGTCTGTTTCCCGCACGGAACACTCCCGGCTGCTGCCGTAGATCTCTATCCAGATTTTCCGCGCGTGTACGCATAAAGGCCGACAATTTATTCACTTCACGGAAATTCTCCTCACGCCCATTCGCATAGAACTTGTACAGCGCACCCAGCATCTTGAGGCTGCCGACCTGGTTCATGGCAATCGGAATATTGCCCAAGTTGTCCAGTACAGGCTTGAGCCTAAAGCCCATGATGGCCATGGTTGAGTTGCTGCGCACCCAACGGAAGAATTTATTGGTGGAGCTTTCTGCACTATTGCGATTGTCGCCGACTTGCCGCCATGCGTCCAAAGTCCATGCGTCAATTTCTCTATATGCATCGACGCCTAGCCCCTTTCTCAAATACTCCTCAAGGTTTACGCCGCTGCTGTAGTTCTTATAGTGCAGCAGCCTGTAAATATCGCGAAGCGGCACTCTATAGCAGATGTTGTGGATGACATCCTGCAAATGGTTCTCTACTACCGAGAAATGCAAATCTAGTTCGCGGTATATATTACTCTGAGATCTGGCTTTTGCCATGCTGCGGCCCATGCCGAAAACCTTGGCACCAGCCGTAATGCTCATGGCCATATCCTCGATTTCCTGCTCTTCTGCACGAGAGGATTTATCAAAGTCATACTTGATGTGCATATAGCCGCCCTTGAGCTTTACGGTCTGCCCGTCAGCTGTTTCAATCTCAAACGGCAGGTTTTCTACGCGTCCAAGCGCGATACCGTTCAGCTTTTCTTCAACTGCTGCCGTGTCATGCCAGAAGCTGCCGATATGGTCCCACAGTTTCTGGACAAAATCCCAATCTTTTTTTGTCATGACGTCTCGGAATAAGGTTTCAATCGCATTCTGCACTTTTTGTGCAGATTTTTCGCTCTTGTATCGCCCGTCCTCTATAAGGCCACCAATCAAGCGCTGACGATTCGTTTCTGTGCCCCAATTTAGCGCCATAGCAAAAACGTTCTCTTTTGTGATTTTCCACCCCTTTGTACCTGGGAAATCATACTGCTGGTCACTCCACGATTGCCGTTCCTCACGGCTATATACTGAGCAAATAGACTGCAGCGTCCGCAGGTTTTTCTCCATAAGTTTGGCTTCCTGTTCTGCCGCCCGTTCCAGCAGCCCGTAAATATATTTCTGTGCAGTCTTGCCCAGCAGCTCGAGAATGTTTTCCGGCTTAAGGATGGAGTTTTGATACATCTGGATTCCTCGAGCCACGGTATGCCCTGCCTGTCCAAGATTGCCGATTGCGTCAATATAGTTCAGGCCGCCCTGATCTGGGCCTATCTTCCGGGTAAGCGTCATGATGTTTCGGTTTGCTGTTCCATCGGTCATGATGGCAAGCGCAACTTCTTCGATGCTTCTGCCGGCAATACTCTTGAAATTGAACTTGTCTTTACCGATAGTGTAGAGTCGCACAAGATCTTCGTACGCACTGCGGAATTCTGACAATGACAGCTTGTTATAATCACCGAAATTGTCCCCTTCGTTTTGGATTCGTTCCAGCATTCCTGGGCCAACCAGCACATCCAGCGTTTCCTGCTGTTCCTTGTAAATGTCGTCCAGTTTAGCCACGCCGCCCTCTGGTATCTTCGGATCTACTTTGTTGATCTTCATTAGATAAAGGATCCGGTTAAACCAATACCGTTCATCTTTCGGCAGCTTTACTGTTTTTCTGTTCAGCTTGTCGGACAGGTCTTTTACCATCCGGTCCCGCGCTTCCTTGTTTTCCCGTGCTTGCTTGACCATCATGGAATAAAAGACTTTCTGCCGCTGCTGCTGTACTGCCATGTCCCAATTCTTAATTTTGATCATAGCATTTACCCGCCGGCCGGCGTTACGGGCCTTATCCATGTAATACTTCACATTGCAGGTTTCTGTCATGGGCTTAGATTCCGTTGTCTGTTTGATCAGATCTTTATACATGCTTTCCATGCCTTTTGTGGCACTTTCCACATCTTCCAGATCTTTTTTCTCTGCATATTTCTTGTCCTTGAATTCCTTCAATGCCTTCCGCACATCTGCCTGCGTGCTGGCTCGCAACATAGCCTCGATATGGTTAATGTCTGCCGTGTCCCACTTATTCGCAAAGCGGAGCTTGTTGATTTCCTTCATGATGCTCTTGATGGTAGGGTTGTCATTCTTTTCCAGCTGAATATCTACATCTTCCGGCAGCGCATTCAGTTTTTCCTCGATAGAGGACATAGCCGCTCGAGCCTTGGCATTTATGCGGTTCATTAGGGATTTTTTGCGCTCCATACCTTTTGTAATCATGTTTTCCATCTTTACTCGGTACTTACTGGAATCCATAGCTTTGTCTATTGCGTCTTTGCTGAGATGGCTGTCTATGAGGCTTTCATCCAGTTTTTCGCCGTATTCTTTCATGTGCTCATCTACAAGCGTATCCAACGCTGGCGTTATGCTGTCAATTGCTTCAAAGTCTTCCACTGTGTTGAACCATTCGGTCACAATGTTTTTATTGCCGGTGTATTCGTACGCACGGCGGGCCACAAAAACATCCTCCTGCTTTAGCTGTCCCTCGTAGCGTTCCCGTTCCTCGGCCAGCTTGTTTTCGTATTCCTTTTGCCGGTCTTTTTCGAGATCCTTCATCACCAGTTTCATGATCTTTTCCTTCGCAGCCGCCCGTTCTTCTTCGTACCAGCGTTTCATAGTTACTTCTTCGGTTTCGGTGAGCAGCTTCTCGCCGCCTGCTTTTGTCAAATCGCTGTATCGATCTTCAAGCGCAGCAGCTTCGATTTCATCCTCTGATGCAATCATTCGGTCCATGACTCGCTTTACTGGCAGGGTAGGTTTACCGCCATCGCCAACAAACTGCTTGTATATGGCCACGAGGAATGATTTAAATTTACGGAATACCGCCTTCAGTCCGCGTGCTGGGGCCTGCCCGTCTTTGAGGTACAGCTCAAACCCACGCGCGAACCGTTCCTGTCTCCATTCTGCTTTTAGCTTGTCTGCGCGGTCATAATCTCCTGCTGCTTCTGCGTCAATGATTGCCTGCTCCCGATCTGCAAATTCCTTTGCCCATGCCGTGCCTTTGTATTCCTCGGCCGCTCCTTTTTCCCACGTTGCCCACTGATTGACGATTTCCAGCTCCTTCTTGCTCGTCTCGTCAATCTGGGCAAGATCTTCGAGGTCAAACAAAAAAGCATGGGCCATTTCGTGCATAAATGTAGATTCGTCCGCAGTCTCCAGGATAGAGATAATACGCCGCCCGTCAGCATCTGGATTAATCGTGATACCGCCTTGGCTTTTCAGTGATTCCCGGGCCTGCTGATTATACTTTTCGATGACGGATATGGCCTTGTCGTCAAATACCACGAAACAACGGCCATCCCTACCGCCATCATAGGTAATGCCTTTTACTCCATTTTTATTAAATTCTTCAGATGCTTTTTTGTCATCACCTAACAATTGACTAATGCGTGTATATATTTCTTTTCCTGTCTTATTTTTATACTCACTAGCCAAGTCAGTATTTGCTAATTTTTCTTGTAACTCCTTAGTTACTTTTTCTAGCTGGCTTGCTTTTGCTTCACGTTTTTGTATGAGTAAAGACTCATCCTGACGTATCTTTTCTGCGGTTAAATAATCTATAAGTCGGTTATCGACCATGTCAGACAAAATCATATTCTTAAATTTTGGGAGTTTGATTGCTTTATCCAGAGAATCAACCGCTTGTTTCAATCGGTATTTTAAATCAACATAGTCTTTTATAACTGGTTCATTGGTTGATAATAATAATTTATTTTCAATAGAAAGATCAGTAAATACTTTTTTGATAGACTCTTGAACCGTTTTAGATTGCTGGGTGAACGACTTTTGTTCATCCAAAAGTACGTCATTGTCGGGGATTTCCACCTCAAAGAGTTTGCCCGAATAATCTACATTTACCCGTCCTTCGTCAATATATTTTAATGCCTGTTTAACTTCTTCTGTTTGTTTCAGCTTTTCTAATTTTTGCCGGACTTTGGAAACATCGCCTACGCTTCGCACCGTCGAAATTAAGGCTTTCATGGCTTTATCGTTTACATTATCGGTGCTCCACTCATGCTCCTTGCCGTCAATATAAAGTTTTTTCCCTTGGCTTTGTCCTAATACATTTTTATATTCTTCTGATACTGCACGGTTTGCGGCAAAATATAGCCCCCATCCATGAGCCTGTGCACCTTCGCCCGTACCAATCGCGCCTAAATCAAATGTCTCAAAGTCATACGGGCTGCCATGCCATGCACGCTGAAAGAGGGTTTCTGCGCGTTTTTCCTGCACGGCTTTTGTTGCCCGCTGCCTGTCTCCTGCGACTTCCGGATTATAGGTTTCAACGGTCAGCCCGTTATCAATCAATTTTTGGATTGTCTCTGCTGGCGTATCTTCCGGCACTACGGCCCCGGAAAATTCGTTGATACCTACCGCCCGTTGCGGTTTTGCTTCAAAGTACCACGCTGCGGCATCCCGCATCTGATTAGCGGCTTTTACTACATCATCAATGGCACTGGCAGGAATCTTGGCTACATCAAATTCCATTTTCTTTAATGCGGCTTTTACATTCGTTGCCGTTGCTTTTTTGCCACCCTTGATAGCATTTGCCACGGCTTCATTGTAAATTTCCGGCAGGGAATAACTGTCAGCGGCAATATTTTTATGGTATTCCCGCACGCCTTCAAAACTCTCATTAATCGCCGTGTCAACATCCGCTATAACTTTGTTTGCCTGTTCATGCGTTACTAGGCGGGATTCGTTTTTGTGCAAGTCTGCTATGGATTTTAAAGACGTTGCTCCCATCGCGGCCGCCTTAGACGTAGAGAATCCGCCCACATCCTCCTGTGCTGCGCCGCTTTCTTTCAGCATTGCACGGACGATATTATCTGTTGTGTAGGGTTCATATTTACGACCAATCTTGATTACAGCATCACCGCGAATATCATCCAGCAGCTTATCCTGCCATTGCTGATACTTGTCACTGTTCAAGGCATCTTTATTATTTGCCCGCATTTCCGAAAAGGTTTTATTCCAGTCAATTTCTGTACTTTCCTTTTCTGCTTTATCCACACGGGAAATATCTTTTTGAAGTTCCTTGTATTGTTCCTCGCTGATTTCTCCCGTCTGTTTAAGTGCTGCTAAATTGTCTTGCGTTTCGCGCTGGCGTTCCAATGCCTTTTCATACATCATCTTCCTTTTTGGGGACGGCTGCGCATCTAAATAGGCTTTCTTTTTCGGTATGCTTTCCGCATATTCTGCCAACGCTTTTTCATACCTTGCTACAAAAACTTCGGTAAGGGCTTTTTTCTTATCTGCCTTTTTCTTCTTGGAGTGCATGATGGATTCTATCTGTTCTGCATAAATGCCATTGCGCAAAATAGGCACTTCATAATCAGGACGAATATGTTTCAGTTCCACATCACGCCCCAATACTTTTGTCAGATAGTAATAGGTGAATTCGTCCCTGTGCGTTCGTGCTTCTACACGTTCCGGGTCTTCCTGGGCTGCTTCTTCCAGTCTGTCCAGCACATATTCCCCTTCTCCTATCCCTTGCAGGTTTTTTCGCCACTTATCCATAAATGCCTTGATCTTCTTTTTTTCTGTCGGCAAATATTCTGCCCTTGGAATTCTTGTGGTGTAGGCATCACGCGTCCAGACAGGCACGCCGCTTTCCGGGTCAATCAGGTTTCTGTTGCCTACAAGGGTAACATCCCCAAAATTATCATAGGATATATCCTTGTGGGTAATGGCAATGCTGGGCACGGCTAATCCCTGTTCCAGCAGCTTCTCCAGATTATCCACGCGGGTATTATGGTATGCGGCAAGTGTGCGCGGTTCTTGTGACATAGCCATTTCCTGCCCGCCGAATACAACAATAGCGTTTTCATCATGCGGCTGGGGAGTTTCGGCCGCTTCCCGTCTTCTCATTTCTAACGTATCTTTTGCCCACGAGTAGAACGTTTCAGCCTGCATGAGTTTATCATCCATAGCCGCTTTGATTTCATCAATACGATCATATTCTGCATCTGTTTTTTCGTCTTTTTCTCTAAGGGTTTCTAGTTCATCCAGCATTTTTTTCATTGCGGGGGATTGCTTGGCTTTTTCTGCTTCATATTTTGCTTTCTTTTCTGCCAGTTCCTTTTCTGCCCGAACTACATTTGTATGAATAATCGCACGGTCTGTAGCATGGCGCGCTTCCTGTTCGCCAGCAAGGTTTTTGTATAGGGAATAATCATCCCCTGCATTTTCGTCTAGAGTATCCCTTAGATACTGCCTGTCAGATGCAAGTTGCCATATTTCATCACGTTCTTTTGCAGGAATTTTCTTTTCCAGTTCGGCAATTTGTGATTTTAACATTTCTTCTGCTTCGGGATTTTCTACGCCTTCAAGAATCATTTCCTGCTGATCCATTACTGTGTCGGCATATTCTGCTCCATAATCATAGGACTGAATTCTTTTATTTAATTCTCTTATACGGTCTATAATTTGTTCATTTGCGTTTTCATCCGTACCACCGACTGCAAATCCTTCCTCGTCTTGGATAAGGTGTTGGATTTCGTGAATAAGTGTGCCGCTTTTTTGTTCGTCTCCCACATCTTCCTTGATTACAATATATGAGCCATTATAATTTTTGGCCACACCACCATATGTGTTGCCTTCCATTTGTCTGACTTCAACATTGATATTTTCAAGCCAGGGATAAGCCTCGTACAGTTTTTGATTTTTGTAAACATATTTCAAAAGTCTACTTTTGTTTTCTGTATTTCCCTTTTTGAATACATCCCAATTTACAGCATCCAGATTATCGGGGATTTCAAAACGCCACTTGCCGTCCTGTCCCTTTATCCAGCCGGTTTCTTTGTAGATCTCATCTGGTGTGCTGTTGCCGTCCATAGTCTTGGCACGTCTCAGAGATTCCAGTGGGGCATTTTCTGCCTGTACACCTGCCATCTGATTCAGGCCAGCTTTGATCTCCTGCCCTTGCTGCACCAGCTGAAAGCCTAGACGCTCCCGCAGATAGTCTTCTGCCGTATAGTCTTTCTTACCCGTATTTTTTCTCACCGCCTCAGCGAATATGTCCGCATGGCGAGCCACAAGTAAGGCAGACATGCGGCCGGATCTTCCAATCTTGCCGCCCGCCTTGGCCGTCCAGCTTGAGAGTGCACGATATACCTTGAACGCTTCCGGGCTCATTCCTTCGGTCAGCTCCATCTCGACGCCCGTCAGCTTCTTGGCTTCCGTCTTGATGCTGTCCAGCAGTTCAATGCTATGCTTCAAACTGTCGATGATCGGCTTTTCCTGCTCAAATGCTTCCTGCGCTTCTGCGCTGTCAACTATCCATCCGGCGACTTTGGGCGCAGCGCTATCGCCTATGGTCATTGCTATGGCCATATCTTCCAATTCTGCCTGTGTCGGCTGCCGTTTGAATGTCTTGTAGAAGTTCCTATACCATTCGTCATTTTCTGTGTAACGGATGGTTTTTTTGTTGCCCTGTTCGTCATCCACTTCCATTAGGCCAGCGTTACCCATGCCTTTTTTCAAGGCGTCAAGAGCAGGCCCAATCCGATTATACAGTTCATCCATGTAGCTTTTTCTCAGTTCGTTCCAGCCCTGCGCCGGATTGCTGAGGTTCTGCATCATAACTGCCCTCAGTGCGTCTTTCTGCTCGTCGGTAGTCCCTTCCGGCAAAAATTCCTTGGCAATCATATCAATCAGATTCTGCTGGCGCTGTACTAGCTTGTCGAAGTTCTTCTGGTAATCCTCGAGGATTCTCTTTCCGTTTTCTCGCATTCTGGCCATTGATTCAGCTTCTGTGGAGAACGAAACACTGTCAAGGATATCCGGGGACGCTTTGGCCTGTGCCAGTGTTTCCGTGTCTACCGTCATATAGCCGTTTACCGAGATAGCCGTTTCCAGATCGTCTGCGCTCATGCCCTGTGCCTCGGCGATCTTCTTCAAATCTTCACGGCCGTTTTCCTTCTGCAGCGCCATCTCAACATCGATATGTGCCGTCTCAAATGCCGTACCTGCCAGCTGCTCATGCAGGACTTTTTTCTGTACGTCCGGCGCTACTTTATGCAAGTTGCCGTTCTCCACTGCTTTTTGCAGCTGTTCCACAGCCATGACGCCCATCATTGTCTGTGCCTGCTGCTTGCCATACTGGTTTTCCATTTCTGCCATACGTTTCCTGCTGCGAGCCAGACGACCGACACCAGTCACAGCGCCAGCACCGACGCCGGCAAGGCCGAACCCCATAGACCCAGGAAGGGATTCAACAAAAGCGCCGCCCGCTCTTGTCAGAATGTCTCCTACACCATATTTCTGGTAATGGGCTGCATCCTGCCCCTTGCTTGCTAATGCAGCATTCCCAATCACATCATCAGCCACGGACTGCACGGCTTCCTCTGCAGATTCTGTAGCCGTGAGTTTCAGCCAGTTTCCCATGGCTGCCGTGCCTAAGTCTTTAAGCGTTTCTCTGCCCATGGTCTGGTTTACGATCGTCCCGACTTCCTGTTGAAACACTTTGGCCGTCGCCGGCAGCGCTTTCGCCCCCACTTTCATCGTCGGCAGCACCTCGATAGCCGCATTGGTATAGCCGCCCAAAAGCGCCCACATCTTTGCTTCATCGTCCGTGTACAGCGGTGTACCGTCCTGCTTGGTCATGGCTTTGTTCTGTGCGTATCTGGCGCCGCTTTCCGGGGCCGCCATTCCTTGCAATGCTCCTGCCATTGCTACATTCTTGAGCAGAGATTTTCCTGCTTCACTTGCCAAAGTGCGCATGATCAGCGTGCGCATACCAGCAATACCAGCAGCAGCCAGTGCACTCGTACCACCAGACAGTACCGTACCTGCCACTGCTGCCACGGTGAGTGCTGCGCTTGTCGCACTTACACCCGCAACTGCGCCGGCGATTGACTGCCCCATTTCTGGCAATGAGCCGCCCACGCCGGCAGCCATTGAGCCAAGCGGGTCTTGGAAAAAGCCTGGCGCTTCCCGCTTATCTTTTTCCATCTGTGTCTTCAGCTGGTCTGCCCGCTGCACCTCTTCATCCGTAGCACGCCCCGTCATGATCTTATATTGCAGGTTGTTATATTCCAGCTCCGTGTTTCCCTGGGATAGGAACGACATGAACGTATCGATTACGCCATGTGTCTCTTTGACGTCCCGCATGTTGTGCAGTGCAATGGCTGCCGCCTCTTTATCAAGGCCAGCAATGCGCTGCAGTTCCGGATACTTATCCCATACGTCTTCTATGCTGTCTGTTTTCTGCTTATAGTTGTACATCTCAAGGGCTTCTTTATACGCCTCATTGCTGGAAAGCGTGGTTTCCGCCGGCAGCCCTAATGCTTGTTCAATTTCGCGTGATTTTTGCAGTTTTTCTTCCGGAGTCATGAAATACTCGAGGTTTACGTCCGTCTGCTGCAAGCTCTGCGCCACGCTCTGGAACGGGCTGGACTCGTTATCCGCATTGTTCTGGATGAATGATCTGGCTGCCTGCCGAAAAGGCGATGCAGCAATATTGGTCATGGCCACACTGGCATCACGGCCAGACTGCCGCAACGTCTCCACGTCTTCATTCGTGACCTGCCCTTGTCTGGCCTTGTCCTGTAAATTCGCGCCTTCGTGCAAAAACGCCATGCGGGCCTCTCCAGCTTTGTTGTAGGCATCCGCTACATCTGATAATACGGTCCGTGCCGTTCCCCATATGTTACTGTCAGCTACATCTTCCGCCACATCGCTGACTGTATCACTGATACGATCCAGCACGCTTTTGCTTGCTTCTTCTGCTGCCGCTTCGGCCTGATGTTCTTCACGCCAAGAATCCACGGCCTTATCTACAACAAATTTTGTGCGATAGTTCGCCGCATCTGCTGCAATTTTTTCCATATCCATAATAAGCCCTCCCGTTACTCTTCATCGTCTGTATCATTCTGATTCATCCGCAGGTAATAATTGATATAATCTGCTGCCTGATCCTCACTCATTCCATATTTATCTCTGAGGCTGGTTATCGTATCATAAGGCATTCCTCGGTTTTCATTAAACGTGCCTTGTACCACTGCCAGTACATCATCATCATAATTGCTGGCCCAGATATCATTCATGATTCTTGCGGCCTTGTCATAATCAGCTTGTTTTGCATATTTCAAGGCGTTCGGATCGTTATTGTATACGTCACACATTCTTTCCGCTTCTTCTTTCGCTGCATTTGTATACTGCTTTCCACTCTTGCCCATCCAATATTTTTTTCCGGTGTTTCCGCCACGACTGCCGCCGCTCCCCGCACCTGTTGATCTTGCCCCGCTGGAGGAGGATCTGAACGCGCCCGGATGATACAGTCTAGCGATAGAGACGGCCTTGCTGTAAATGCTGCTGTCTGGCTCACTGCCCTTTATTCTTTCCAGGAATTCGATAGCTCCCGAGTCTGTCGTGCTGCGCAATTGATCCTCGTATCCTTTCAGCCGCGCATTATTTTCATCTGTCTTGCGTCGATTCCAATCACTGCGGGCTGCTTCCATCCGTCTGAGCATACGGTCTTCATAGCCGCTGTCATGCGCATTTACTGTATGGCCGCCGCCGCCCGTGCCGCCCGTCTTGATTATCTTGGTTGGCCGCATTCCGTCCATCTGCCGATAATCATCACCGTGCACACCTTGGTTCTGCCCGCTGCTGTTGCCATAATATTTATAGCCGCTGTCATAGATAACGACATGCTCATCATCGTCGTAGACAATAATGTCGCCTTTCGACAATTTACTTGGATCAAAATCAATCACCTTATTGCCCGCATTGGCCACGAGGTCAGGGACATAAACCACACCCCTATTCAGCTGGTCTTGCAGGAATGTGTTACCACCGGCAGCTCCTGCCTTGGTTACAAACTCCACGCATCCTTTTTTTCCATTTGCCATGCGTGCGCCCACATACTGCCCCGCGCCATTATCTACATCCCAGCCGCTGCCCGACTTGGCCTTGTATTTGTTATAGATTGAATCTGATCCATCTAAGATTTTAGCTACATAGTTTTGTGTCTCTTGGTAAGGGGGAACGCCTCCATATTGGTCTACCGCACCGGGCCCCGCGTTATATGCTGCTACCGCTTTACGCACATCGCCCCCGAATCTATCCAGCATCTGCCGCAAATATTTTGCGCCACCACGAATATTGTCTTTGCGGTTATTCGGGTCTACCCCCAATCCTGCCGCCATGTCTGGCATCAGCTGCATGACACCCACAGCCCCGGCAGGGGACATGGCCGACTGGTTTCCTCCCGACTCGGCTGCTGCTACAGCGGCCACAAGAGCAGGATCTACATCGTACTCTTTAGCTGCTGCCAGTATTTCACTGTTCAGCCCATTATCATCAAAATAGTTGCCGCCGGTCCCCACTGTTTTTGTTTCTTTTGCTCGTTCTTTTATCGCCTGCTCAATCCGATTCCAGTCTGGCTCTCCTGTAGGTGTTACATACATTTTTGTCAGCTCGTCTATTTCGTTCTTTTCGTCGCGTAGTCTAGTTTCCTGGCGTAGCACTTTCTGATATTTCATGACATCAGTCTGATTCATATACTTTCCGTATCGATCGTTGTAGATAGACGCCGTGTCAAGATCTCCGTTATCGATAGCCGCCTGGATTGTTCCGCCTACCAGCGTCGTCAATACGTTCCGCCGCTCCTGCATTCTCTGGGATTCGTTCCATCCCATATCTTTCGCACGATAATCAACGATCCGCATCATGTCGTTTATGTTGCTGTCCAACATATTCTCGTCTTGATAGTTAGTCATGGACATGTTTGTGCCGTTCTGTATACTGATGTTGTAATTAGAGTCTTTTTGTTTTTTGTATTCTCGGCCTTCCTGCTGGGCTGCGATCCGCTGATAGTTTCCCATATTTTCGTTAAGATTGCCACGCAAGGCACGCTGCACCCGGATATTATAATTCTTTGAAATACTGTCAAAGGTTTTCTGGACTGTATCAGTCACACGGCCTTCGAGTCCTTTCGCATTTTCACCGATGCCATTTGTGAGCAATCCCTTTTCGCCATACATGGATTCCGTGAGACTACCCATGATCTTGTTTCGGGCCTCCATCAAGTCAGCTGCATCCATGTCGTCCTGTTCCTGTTGCGCTACTTTTGCTATTTGCCCTACAGCTCCAGCCATTGCCGCCCAATCTTTCCCACCTGTTCCGTACGCCATTGGATCGCCGGCCACTTTTCTGCTGACGTTGCCAATCGTGTTCGGCGAGACAACTGGCGTATTTTGTGTGAATTTCATTCTGCCACCGCCTTATCTATAGCCAAAATAATTTCCTTTCCCGAAATTGCCCATATTAAAACTCGGGCCAAACTGTCCCATTGTTTTAGTTGGGGTGAATGCGAAGCCTTTCCCCATCGTCCAAGTAGCCGTTGTATTCGGTCCCACCTGCGAGCTGACTGATCTCGTCGCTGCGCTGCTTGCCGAACTGCTGCCGCCAAACCCGCCAAGTCCATAGATGCTCGCTGCCGTACCCAAGATTGTGGCCATGCCTTGTACCTTTGCCGCACTGCGTGTATTGTCTGCCGCCGCCTTATAACTGTTTGCCTGCGCGATGTAATTATTCTGCGTAACGCGGCTGTTGTAATTGTCATTTCGCTGGTTAGCCAGCAGCGTCATTTTGTCTTCATTGTATGCGTCATATCCGGCCGACAGGATATCCAATGGGCTGCCGGTCAAGCCAAGGCCAGCAGCTCCTGCCTGTGCCCGCTGCTGCCCCGCAATGATTCTCTGCCGGTGTTTCAAATCCTCACTCTCACGAGCATATTTGTCTGCAATCTGTTCCTGCCTGTACCCTTCTGTCGCTGCGTTCTGCCGTGCCTGGTCAGCCTGTGCCTCATACGCTTTTGCCTGTGCATCTGCCTGGGCTTGCCCTTGCTGGTACTGCATGACGCCGCCTAGCGCTGTTAGTCCTGCTAATACACTACACATGTCTATTCCTCCTTTTTGGTTATCACAAAATTCACATATTCTATGCCATTCATCTTGTACGGCTGCCCAAATTCCGCTCCCATCCATTTCAGCCAGCGAACTGCTTTTTTATTGAATGTCGCGACTGTGTTTTCCAGTCGCCCGTAAAGTTCCAGCCATCTCTTGATGATGGCCGTGCTTTCCTTGATGAAGTCCTTTTTGTGGTGATTGATTTCGTCTGTCCCTAGCGCCCAGATAATGTATCTGTATGATGTTTTCTTTTCCCCTTTGTAATTTTCCCCTTTGAACTGCAGCACCTGCAGCCCCCAGCAAGCTACGAGCCGCCCGCTGGCGGCATCCCTTGCCACATATACCGGGCACGTCTCATAGATAGACACTTCCACGCCCTGCCGAGAGGTAAAGCCCATTCCTTCCATCTCCCTACGATCTACCTCCCGCAGGTTCTCGTCCAATTCACAAACCAGCGCTTCTTTTTCTTTTTTGTTTCTGACAAGCTCAATTTTGTATGTTTTCATTAGATCGTCACCTCTCGTATGATCGCTGATATAACAAAGGGATACGGTTCAGCCTGGACGATGTAAGTCCGGCCATATGTATCATAGCCGCCCGTACCCAGAACAATCTCTTTGTCTCCGCTATAGAGCACGTTTTCCCCCAGCTCAATTCTTGATGGATCATAGATTATCTTGTTTTGTGCTGCAGCATTAGGGCCAATGCTGCCGCCGTAGCTTTTTATAAGTCGCAGGATTGCCGTCCTTACTACTTTTTTCCGTCCCTGCAAGGTCCCGCTGTCTGTATTGCCTGCGTCAAAATTGGCCTGCTCGATGGTCATGGTATACGGCAACCCTACTACCGCCCTCTTCACGGCTTCTGGCAATGTAATTTGTCCATTGCTTACTGTGTAGGTTTTTTCATCGTAGTAATAGCCGTCTGCCAGCACCTGCACCTTTCGCCCTTCCAGATGGGACAGGCCGCTGATGGTTGCTGATTTTGTGCCGTTCTTTTCTACGTAAGCGTCCAGCATGTGATAATCCTGCTGGCTGCTGCTGCGCCTGTCTATATCGAACACCTCTACATACCGCCGTGTACTGCCGTTCACTGTTCGTCTGACCACTGCATACACCCTGTCATAGTTCCCCTGAGTGATGGCCGCCACAGATTCATATACTCCGTCTGTGACGATATGGCTCCATGCAAAAACCTTTTGTTCTGGGATATACGTCAAGCAGATCATCTTGCCGTCGCTGCGGACGAAATACAGGCATGAATCCGGCTCTTGTGCATACGCGCCGTCTTCCAGTGTCACGTCCCGTACAAGATGCTTGGCAAGCAATGTCAAATCAGTTCCCATATAGCTGTCTGAATCATAACTGTACCCAACATCCCGCACAGTGCTGCCGCGTTTCTGTACATATACCAGGCGTGAGCCAACCTTTATCGGCTCTATGTGGTTTGCACCATAACTTTCCTGGTTCCTTGGCGTGATATTGGATGGCGTGACGGTTTCGCTCCCCGATATAGTCCATGTGTTTCCCTCAGTCATTACGATTAGGTCATTGCTGGCGCACAGATGATTGATCTTGTATGATTTCAGTGACAGTAGCTCTGCAGATACTCCGCTATCATCCGTCACCGTCCCGCTGGCCTTTTCTACTTGGAAATTCTCATAGTCTCCGGTTTTGGACATCCACAGTCTCTGCGGATATTTCCTGCATCCACCAAAGCAAAGCCGATCCTGGAAGAATGTCACTGTGTACGGGTAGCCGTTCGTCTTGCTCCATGCGGATAGCCAAAAGTCAGCTGTTCCCTCGGTACTGCCCATCTTTTCTATAACGCTTGCCGTAGCCGCTCTAGCGCCGCTCACAGCGGTTATTTTTGCGTAACCCTCATTACTGTATGCGTAACTGCTTAAAACAGCCTTGAGCGAGCCGCTCGTAATCGTTGCGGCCATTCTTATCCTTGTCTTTTCTTCTACGGTTCCGGATTCTGTTGCATTATAGTCATTGCTTGACGTGTATTTTCTCAGCTCGCTCCATGTAGCCCCGTCATCGTCGGACTCTTGTATGATCACATTTCCTGTCCATGTACCATGCGTGATAATCTTCCACGTCGAGCCAACCGTCAGTGCGCTGCTTGTCTGCGTATCATTCGTGTCCAGGCTCACCGAGCTACCTTTGACCTGCTGCTTTAGTTTTATGTAATCGCCTACATGATTCGAGTTGAACAAATCCTTGTTCGCGGCCAGCGTGATCGTCCCGCTCAAGCCGCTGGGCGTTACCTTCAAAGTCTCATCTTCGTTTATCTCGCCAAACGGCGGGACATACCAGCTTACTTCTTTCAACTGCCAACTACTTTCCGTATATCTGATCAGCTTATATACCGGATGTGTTCCCGTACAGATATACATTACATCGACTGATTGGATTGTCCGGATATTTTTTAACTCAGCAGCCGTGAATGGCGTCGATAATTCTACATCCAAATAGTTACCGTCCCGCCAGATCCGTATATATCCCGCTCCGATTTCCAGCATATAGGACAGTTCTGTTGAAAACTCGAATCGTCTCAATATGGCTTGTCCATTATTTTTCGTCGTTCCGCAGTATTTCGAGCCTGTGCGCTTTTTTACACTGCCATACGGCTTGATGATTGTATTCTCCGCTTGCAGCAGCGCCAGCTGGTATTTATCCAGGTCAATTCTGGCCGCCACATCCTCGCTGATTTCCCCGCCAGTAAATGCGGGCTGAATTGCATAATATGGCCGTCCCATTGCCGCCCTCCTTATCTAAATCTGGCCCGCTCATATTTACGAGGCCATTGCGTCCGCTGTTCTCTTTCGTTGACATTTTCCTGCATGGCGATGTTTATGGATTGTTGTGCAAGCTGCAGGTTCATGTTTGTGAGCTCACTGTTTCCTGTAAGCGGAAAAGCAAGGTTTGCTGCCAGCATCCTTGTCAATGCTTCTGTGAACTCTGGGCTGAACATTTCCGTGTTCTTGACGTTGCCCGTATATTCTGCCCAGGCAAGCTCTACGTTCGTTCCTATTACGCGGTCATTTCCGCTGAGAGTCACGATTTCAAAATCCTGTCGCTCCATCTCGCGCATCTCTGCCCGGTCTTCATCAAATACCAGCTGCACCGCCAGGCATTCCTGCGGGTAACTGTAACAATAATCCCAGCCTGGTATTGTCTGCGTCAAAAGTGCCAGCTTTTCCAACCGCCGCGCAAAGCCCCAGCTGAACATTCGCAAAAGCCGCTCTCGCGTATGCTCGTAATAAATTTTGCACGCTTTTGCTTCTTCGCTGGGATCGTCCAGGCTGTCTATTCTCTGCCTGTTGATGATGGACAAGGCCATGTTGCAGATATCCGTCTGATTCATTTCATTCTTCCTTTCTGCGTTTTTATTGCTTTATTTTCGCAAAAAGGGAAGGAAAATATTTCCTTCCCCCTCTTGCTTTATTATTTGCGATGCGGAATGTCATCGTCGACCACAAGGCCGGATGCAATTTTGCCGCCCGTATAAGTTGAGCTAATGCTCAAGCGCATATATCCCAGATTGCCACGGGGAATCGGAACTGTCTTGCCCTTGTTACCGGTGCCGCTGATCGTAAACGTCCCCAGGTCTACCGGAGTCGTGAAATCCGCGTCCGTCGCCGTCTGGATCGTCACTGTCATAGACGGCGATGTTCCGGTGCCGCCCGCAATTTCCGTCGCCAGTTTCATTGGTTCGTACGACTCGCCTACACCAAGATTGACCACGTTGTCAGAAACTGTAAGCGACTCACTCAACGTTTTTCCTGGGTTGAAAAAAGATAATTCGCCATCATAGATCATGTCAATCGCCCCTTTCCTTACGACGCAGCAGAAACTGCGCCTTCCTCCTCAGAGATAGCATCACACTTCTTAATGGGAATACCGCTCAAATACAGCTGCGGTGCCGCGTTCATAAGTTCCTGGCGCGTGACGTGAACATTGTTTTTGTCGAGCAGGTACAACTCGAAGAAGTTATACAGCTCGTCGCCAACGTAAAGCACGACCTTTTTGTCTCGTGACTGGATACCACGAATGCGGTTCTTTGCGCGGATAAATTTCTCGACCAAAGACAATTTCTGCGCTGCCGTGAGACTGCCGAGACTGGACACGTCGATATTGCGTACTGCAGCATTTGCGCGGATATCACCAACTGCAAGACCGCACTTCCAGGTGAACAGCGTCGTTACTGCCTGGTATTCGCGATTGTCCGCGTCGGTTACCGTGGACTCGCCGAGATCGCGCTGCTGCAGGCCAAGCTGACTGCCTTTCGGGTAGATTCCCGTGGTGGCGTGAGTGCCCCAGCCGACAAAATACCCAGATGTGTTGTTTTCGCCGGCTGTCCCTGCGGATACGACCTGATATGCCGCTTTGTTTTTGTATGAAGCGTCACCATAGCTGTCATAGCGTTTAGCCAGTCCATTGAACTCCTCACCCAAGGCTGCGTCGGTGTCACCGTAGAAGATATTTTTTGCGATCGCGTCGCTGAAACCGGCCACAAATGCCGCATCCTCCGAACGACGGAACGCCTCGCCGTTTGCTGCCAGTGCCAGCAGCTCGATATCGACAACTGAACGATCCTCGAGGATGATGCAGGTATCCGTCACCTGTTCTGTCTGCGTCTTGTGGCGGCTTACGCCTCGATTGATACGACGGATAGACGGCGTCGGCATAGACGAGCGGATCGTGGTTTTGTTGCCTGTCGGCAGGTTGCCCATCATCCACGGGATATCATCCATGATCGGGTTTGCGTTCATCAGTGCTTCGATAATAAAATCGACGCTGCCATCCGGGGCCATGCGTTTTCTCCAATCTGAGAGCGTCAAAGCCGTGTTTCCTAATACTGCCATTTTAGTTCCTCCTTTTTACATCAAAAAAATCTATCTATGTTATCTGTACATACCGAAATTCGTATTCGGGTACAGGGATTTTTCCCCGCCGTAGCCCGGGGCACCATGGCCGCCGTCTTCGCCTAGCAAATCGCCGATAGCCGCCATAAGTGTGATCATCTCGATACGGTTGCCGGCACCTGTTTCATTGAACGCTTCGCGGATACCTGGGATGTTTTTGGACAAGCGATCGATTCCCACGGCCGCCCGCGCGACGGTCTTGTCAAAGTCTGCGCCCAGCTTCTCCCGTGCTTCCTTGCCCCAGCGTTCCTGTGTGGCGGCAATCTGCTGCATGGCGGCGCTCACGCCGTTCTGCATGTACTGCATACCGTACTGTGCAATCTTGGCTGCCTGCTCCTGTGACAAACCACACTCGCGAGCAATGCCGCCGAATTCGCGGGCTGCTCCTTCGTCGTACGTCATGCCCTGCGGGACAATCGCGGAAAAGTCATACACATTTGGTGCGTTATTGTTGCCGTTTTCCTGCTGATTCCCTGCGTTGTTGTTGCCGTTATTCTGCGTAGTGCCTGCGTTACCCAAGATGCTGCCCGCTGCATTGTCGGGATTTCCCGGCGTATTCGGCGTCGGCTCGCCGCCGTCTGGTACATTCTGTCCGGACAGTTCGCCGCCCGCAGCACCTGCCGCGCTATCATCGCTCTCAGCAAAAAGCTGGAGATTAAAATCAAATTTCCTCATCGTCTCTCGCCTCCGTTTGATGCAGCATGTTTTTTACTTCTTTTTTGTACTCTTCCGCTTCTCTTTCTGCCCGCTGCCACTGGCCAAACAGCCCAAGTTCGATCACCTGGTCGCGGATTCCCAGCGCGATCTGACGCTGGCCTTCGTCGAGCAGCCCGCGTGTCCTGCCATACAAATGACAGGTTTCCGCGAGGTCGTGAATGAAAGCACGGCCATCTTCTGTCGTCATCATGTACGTATAAGCCCGCCGCATACGCTCCTGGTTTTTGTTTTTCACTCTTTCGATTGCTCTTGCGTTTGCTTTTGCGTCAAACATTATTAATTTCCTCCTTCGGGTAACATACCCATCAAATCTGCTAATACGGGATTTCCGTCATTCGCAGCTTCCGTCGCATTTTTTGCCGCTTGTGCGGCCGGCGCTGCTGCTTGTACCAGCTGCATCGCTTGCTCCTCCTGCTGCATCTGCGCCATTTTCTGCTGTTCTTGCTGGACAAGCTCGTTGTATTCGTCATCTGTCCGCTTGATAGCTGCCGGAGCACCGACCAGCGCGAAATACTGATTCAACGTTTCTGCCCAATTCATTTTTTTGAGAATCGTCTGGTCAAACTGCGCGAGGTTGCCGGCAAATGCTACAGCCTGTTCGATATTGACCAGGCCGCTCATTTTTTGTGCTTGTGCCAGCGGGCTGATGTACTCGATTTTTATCTCTTGCTGTGCCAGCATCTGCGCCATTTCCGGATCTTCCGGTTCGGGGAATATGTGTGCACGATCCAACGTGTTATACACGCGCTCAATAATGCGCCCAAGAAATTCAAATTCCATTCGCTGGACTACCGGCCCGAGGATCGCCATTTTCTCTTGGTTTCTTTCCAGAACTTCCCGCGCGGTCATTGTCTTGTCTGACAATTCATCTAACATCATGAAAAGATTTGCGTTATATGCGCGCTTTATACGTTCTGTTTGCTGCTCGATTGCCGTTTCTAGGTGCTGCAAGTTTGCCCCGACATTGAAAAGCGGCTCGATCTTGTTGTCTCCCGCGCGGTACGTCTTGCCGCCCGGGATCATATTGATTCCTTTATTCGCCATATCCGGGCTTGCTTGTACTGGCGGTTTCACACCCAATTCGATTGCAACCATTCTGTCTTTTTCCATCAGCTGCAAAACCTTGCTGTCACCCTCAGCAAACCAGCCAGGGCCTTTCCCATAACTCTCATTCCCTGTAATCAGGTATCTAGCCACGGGGACAGGGAACTCGTAAAAGCCGCCGATGTACAAGAACTCGTTTTCCTCGCTGCCTTCGACATAATAGACAGACAGATACGGTAGATACTGCCCGCCCAATTTATTCAGATCAGCGTTCTGGTTTGGTTCTACATACCAGACAACTGTGTGATTAGCTTTCAGTCCAGCGCCATCGTTCGCCAGCTCTTCCCGCACGTTCCTCGGTACGTTCTCTTCGCCGAATTTTTCCACCAGCTGACGGGCTGACATTTTGTATTTCCGGCAGAAATACTCAATATTTCCGTCCGCGCCTGTCTCCATTGCATAGCTGCCAATGGGATAGCTCACAAAATGCACGCCGTTCCGACTGTCTGGGAATATCCCCAACGGGGCCTGTCCGAAAGCAAGCTCTAAATAGCAGCTGTGAATTGCTGTGTAGAAATTCGACCGTTCCAATACACTGTTTATGATGTTCATGCGCTCGTCCAGCAGCTTTCCCAGATCTGTATTATCTGCCAAATCCTGCGAGTTGAACGCCATGCGAAACCACTTTCTGTTCGGTGGCGTGAGTCCAGACATGATGCCGGCCGCGAAAATCTGATTTGCTTCCCACGTCACACCGTGGTAAATGTGCGTATCTTTGCGATTGGCTGCCGTTGTTTCGTCATCTTCACCGTCAAACTGCCCTACGTACGGCAATTGATATTTCCGAATCTCCCGCCAGCGCGTCATGTACGGTTCGCGTTTATTGATCATCTCTTTGACTTTTCCGGCTATCTTGTTCTTTTTCAGACCAAGTGCGGCCTGTTTGTCAGCCGTCCGGATAAGCGGGGGAATCCGTGCCTTTTTCTGTTCCTGCATTTTGACCTCCTGTTTCTTAGCCCAGCGTATTACGGCCAGACAGTGCCCCGAGAATCGTGTCCCTGTCCGTGCTCGTCATGGTGCTGCTCCTGCCGCCCCTGCGGCGTTCTTTGCGCTCGCTGCTGCTGCTGCCTTTATCTGCCTGTACGTCTGCCGACTGTACTGCCGTCGGTACCGGATCAGCCTTTGGCACGCTCGGTGCGCTAGATGAACCCATACACATATTCTCACCTCCTTCCGTCATGCGAACGGATCATAATCTGTATTGCACATATCCTGCCGCCCGCCATATCCATACGCGGGCATTGTAACCGGATATGCGAATGTCAGTGCCAGCGCATCACCCTTGTTTGGTGACGGCAATCCACGACGTTTCATATCGTCCTTGCTTTCGAGCTGCAATTTGCCGCGTGTGTTAATAAACGCCTCTGGCCCTGTCAAGTCATCTGTTAATTCTTGGTCGTCTGATATCATGCCTTCGTGTTTTAGCCATTCTTTCATCTCTCCCCACATTTCAGCCCGTTTGTTTGCGTACATTTTGTTTACAGGCTTTCCAGCAAAACTTATAAGCTGCCAGTTTCTGCCCATTACCTGCCCGGCGCTGTAAATGCCTTGACCATATCCAGAATCAATGAACACCGCCGCCGCGTGATATTTGTCCTCGAGCTGTGCCAACAGCCCTGCTGTATGCACATCATTGTCGTTTTTCTCGATTGTCAGCAGGTGCTTATAATACGGGCCCTGACGCATACACATCTCAAGCGAGTCTGCGCCTGTCCATGCTGGATCTACGCCAATAATGACAGGGAACTGTTTGTATGTTTCTGGCACTGGGGTGCGCTTTATTGCCTCGTCGACAATAGCGCGACTGATAAACTGACTTTCGCTGGCCGACGGAAACACTCCGCGAACGCGGACTTTAAAAAAGTCGCTTTCTTCGCCCCAGGCTTCCAGCCATTGCGCTATCTGATTCTTGTCTGAGATTTCCACGTCCCGCGAGTCTATTTGCCTGGTTTTCCAGTATTTGCGGAATTTGTGGAAGCACTCATAAAAACGTCCGTTTGTACGTGTGGGGTTGCCAAACGCTATCCAGATTTTTTCTGTGTCACTATCAGACATTGCACCTTCTGTTACTTCCCAGATTTTATCGATGATGGCCGACGCCTCGTCAAAGATTATTAAGATCCGCTTGCCGTGGTTGTGTAAGCCAGCAAATGCCTCTGTATTCCGTTCGCTCCACGGTATCGCATCGATTCGCCATGTTTTTTCATGTCCTGGCTGGTTTGCAAACATGCTTGTTGCTGTAAGAACAAACATGTTTTTTGCTACGAATCGGTGATACCACGTGGACAGTTCGGCCCATGTTTTGCTTTTTAGCTGGCCGTCCGTGTTGGCTGTAATGACTCCACGCGTGTCCTCATGTGTTGTCATTGCCCACATTATGATCCAACTAACTAAACAACTTTTGCCCACTCCGTGCCCACTAGCAACAGCTTCGCGAATAGCCTGGTCTGGCGTTTTAAATCCATCGCGTATCTCGTTTAATATGTCGCGCTGCCACGGTTGAGGTTTCATGTGCTCAAGCGGCCCAGGCTCGCCCCATGGAAACGCCGCCAGCACGAACTTATACGGATCGTATGCGAATTGAGCGAGGAATTTTACTACTTCTATGTCGATTCCTTTATCATTCTTCGCCATTTTCCGTACCCTTCTTAATCCGTGCTCTCATTGCCCCGACTGCATCCGACAACTCTACATTGACGTTTGTCGTGATTTCTGCATTTTCCCGGTATTGCGGCTTTTTCCCTTTGAGCAGCAACGATAGCAGCTGGTCACTGTAGACCCTGCGCCGCCCGACTTCTTCGCCCTTGTAATAAATTACCTGCGTATCTCCTTCAACTGCCCGGCGAAAAGCCTCTTCTTCAAGGAGATCTGCCGCCATTTTATCTGCCAGCTCGAACGCTCGATGATATACTCCTTTTTTATCATTCTTGAGCCAATCATAATGCGTTTGCCGGCTGATTCCCGCTTTTTTTGCTGCCTTGCTTATGGTCCCAAACTGAATATAATAATTGAGAAATTCGTTTTTATCTTTTGAGTTGATGAATTTGTAAGATTTTTTCGCCATCTTTGACACCTCCCCGCGCCTTTGCCCTCCTGGCGTCGCGCTTTTCTTCCTCCTTACTGCTCTAAGCTGATTTTTTCTGTGTAAGATTCTGTTTATTATCATCGTAGCATAATTTTTTTGCGGCGCAGTCCGAACGGTTCATAAAAAAAAGCAGGGCATTTCTGCCCTGCTTCCTCCATTATTAATGTTTGCCGCCCGCGTAGCACAAAAAGAGGGACGGTATTGGAAACCGTCCCTCTTTTGCTTTAGAGCTTGGATAACTCTGAAAGCTGTGGCTGTCAAAGGATCAGCCGCATTCAGTTCGCTTATATTATATATCACATGCTTGGTTTTGACAAGTCACATTCGCACTGCGATTTCCGCCACGCGATAAATCATAGCCCGCCACTCTCTTTTTATTTTTGACTCGCTGACCCAGGATGCTGATAAACCTCGTTGCTCCGCGAATTTGTTATAAATAAACTGCGTTTTTATTACCCACTGGCGCCGGCTTTTGTATCGTCGGTTTTTTTCAATTTCTCGTCTCGCATCCAGCAAACATCTTTCAGCCGGCGACAAATTGGATTCGATCATCCCCACCGCCCGCGCGTATTTGCTTTTGTCTAGCTGCCCTGATATCAGATATTTTTCCGATTTCATTTTGTCTTCTTCGATCTCTTGTAAAATATCATTCAGTTTTTTCATTTTTTCGCTCCAGATAATTTATACGCACGTCACGTCATGTCATCTTCATTTTTTTATTGATTGATACGTGATCCCGTATTTTGCTTTCTTTCTGTCCCAATCTTCTATCCTATCCGGTTTTTTGCACGCTATATCATTTACCACGGCCCAAGCTGCTACTACCATCACCAGCCAAAATATTATCTCTATCACATCATTCATCATTTTTTGTTCTCCTCGTTTTTTTGTACTCTAAAAATCTGATGGCCATGTCAGTTTTTACTTCGTACTGCTCTACATCAGATATCAACGCATATTTATGTCCAAAAATACGGTCCATGTTTGCAAATACAATCCACGGAATCATAAAAACCCGGCCGCTGATGCCGGCGCACACAAAAGCTGCCGCCCCCAGCTTTTCTTGCATGGTCAGACTGGCGGCTTGCTCTGGTGTTATGACCGCTTGCTTGATCCGATCGGTATGTGTGTATTTTGCTTCAAAGACGATCGATTTTCCCCCTTTGATTGTCCCGTGAAAATCCGGCTGTGCATGATGCACGAATTGTATCATTGCTCGGCCGGTCCTTTTGTCTTTTTTTATCACGCGGAAAGGTTCTGGCTCCTTGACAATATACGCCGCCCCTCGCTGGCGATAATACTGACAGCCAGCTTCAATCATTTTTTCGTGCAGCAGCCCTTGGCTGCGGCTTACTGCTCCTCTATATTTTCGCATTAGTTTTTCATTCTCGTTTTTTTCTTCCACGCTCTATGCCTCCTCCGGCTTCCTCTATTTTTTCATACACCGCCACTTGGTACTGCCAGCCGCCTTGTGTATGTGTATTGTATGATAAATTTTTTACTACAGACCATCCCTTCGGTGCTTTTATATCATCAGAAAATGTTTCCGCGTGCACAATTTTCCTCGTCGGCTCCCGTCTGATCAGATTTCCACGGCTAGTGTCGATTTTAGCGCCGCTGGTTTTCTTTTCTTGTTTCGTGAAATATCCGGCCACATTGTAGGCATCCGCAGCCATCCCACCATAGATTTTTACCTGTGTGTGACCATCCACCCATAGATCCGCCATTATTTTTCTTATCTGTGCGGCATCGCAAAAAGCCGATATGAGCATATGCGCGTGTGGCCGTCCTCGGCCAACCAAGTTTTCCATCACACGGAAATATTTGATTTTTGTCCCCGTCCGCTTCTCATATTCCCGACGCAAGCGCTTCATGAAATTTCTCATTGACAGCTTGAATTCATCCGCTGACATTTTCTCAGCTGTCGTAAATGTGATATAAAAGTCTCCTGCCCGGAAGTTGTCAGCGAGTAGCCGCATATATTTCTCGCGGCGGATCCTCTCATTGATTCTCTCCTGCTTTTCTTCTGTCTCCCGCGTTTTAGGCATACGCTTCTGCCTCGTTTTTGCTTTTGTCGGCATCGCAAACAATGAGTGGTGTTTTTTCACTATCATGATTTTTTTATCAACCGACACAAATTTTTCTTGTACGTATGCCATAATTTTTTCTCCCTGGGTCTAAAAATAATCCCTTAATCGAGTTTGAAAGGGGCCTCGCCCCCATTTTTTAAAATCGTATATCAGCAGGCACTGCCGCCATTGTGCTTTTTTTTATCAATCTTTGCCTGAGCTTTGCTTATCAGCTTTTCAAATTCTTGTTCTCTTTGCTTCATTTCCTTATGTCTCCGCATCCGCTTGCAAATCTGGCTGATCGGCTGTATGCGGAATTGCCATCTATCCATCATCTTGCCCTCACTTTCCCCGCTTCATCCAGAAGTTTTCTTCCCATTCCTCGCACTGCTTATTCAGCTTACTGCAGCCCAGCATAAATGCCAGTGCTAGAGATGCGGCCAGGAATACGCCGCCCACAAGAATATAAAATGTCGTGTCACTCATATCTATGTCCTCCTTATGTAGGAAAAAAACGGCGTTTTTTCCTACCTATATTATTAATTAGGAAAAAACTGTTGTTTTTCAGCATCGTCATGGCGATTTTGTGTGGTACTTTTCGTACGTTTCAATTCTAATCACGTCCTCGCTGGTAATTCCCCATTTGCTTGGAGCTTGCTCAAATGTCTCTGCACATACATTCACTAAATCACAGTGCGTGCAGTTCCACCTGTAACAGAAATACTGTAAATCATATGCCGCCCGCGCAATCCGTGCGGGAATTTTGGGTTTATTCTCTGTCATGTCAGTCCTCCATATCAATTACTATCAGGACTCTGCAATTATCGCTTTTGCTGCGTTTGTGATAAGAACATTATCCCCATCAGAAATTCATTCATGGCACTGCTGGCCAATCGATAATCTTGGCTTCGCCGCATAATAGAGCTTCCAGCATTCGTGCCTCGGTATATTCTGCTGTAAACGTCGTATCAATGAATAAAACTAAGCCGTGATTATCAAACATACAGGTCATTGCGTACCCTTCATATTCGATCACGAATCGCTCGCCTAGTTTTTTGTCAAACATTTCAGCTATCTGCCGCATTTTATTCTCCGCCACATTCATCACGCTCCAATTCTTTCAACTGCTTATTAAACTCTTTCTCGTCAATATTGAACTTCTTCATCATTTGGCGTTTGAATGTCAATAAAGATACTCCGTTAAAGGAACGAAATGCAAACCCATAGCTCATAGGTAGTTTTACTTTTAAATATTTAGGGTTTATTTGAAAGTAATTTCTGTAATGAGCCTTAAAATATTTTGTTGCTGACTCCTTATCCTTATGAATAACAACGTCAGCCACTTTACCGTCTATCGTTATACCTTCATAATACGTTACCCAACGCATATTATTCGCCACGCTCCTTCGCTTTCTTTTTAGCTATCATGCGCTCCATCTCGATAACTTCTGCATGTTTTTCCAGGGAAACGCCCCAACCACATTTGCATAATTCTTTGGCTGTTTCTTCCGCTTCTTTTTTATTTTTTGCATGAACAGTTATTTCCGTGTCTCGGATAATTCTCACCTTGCATTTATAATCGCTCATTCTTCACGCTCCAATCGCAACGCAAGTTCTCTTAAAGCGAGTGCACAATCCCCCAGCAAATCGCAAAGCAATATTTTTTTATTTTCCATATGGTATTTTTTCACTGGACAAATAACTTCACATTCGTAATCTGTCATATTCTCTACAAGCATTTCCCAAAACTCTTGCTTATTCATTGCTTTCACGCTCCCTACGCTCTTTCAGCTCAATCAAAGCCGCCAACAACTCACAATCAATTTTTTTACTATCAACGTCCTCTTCTTCTTGTAAATCAAATATAACCATCATTGTATGAATATCGATTAGATTATCAATCACGCCATCCGGTAACGGATATATTAACTCTGGCGGCAACAGTGATTTTGCTTTGTCAATAGTCATTTTCTCTACCATCGTCAGTCCTCCATATCAATTACTATCAGGACTCTGCAATTATCGCTTTTGCTGCGTTTGTGATAAGTCGGGGTATGGTAAAAAAGCACCGTACTTTCTTTTACCCCGAGCTTTAGAGCAATCTCTTTTGACGTGCCATCAGCAAGCAGTTCTTCTCCTTTGTATAAAGCATAGATCTTCTTCATCTCGTCTCTCCCTATCCTATTCAAACAGATTTTCTTGCCTATACTTTTCAACAATCCAGATTTCCCCGGTTATCAGATGCTGCAGAAAAAAATCCGCATTCCGATTCCAGCCGCCCCTGTAATTAAAACAATTTTCGTATCCACCACCTGTAAGAAAATGTTCCATCCCTCTTTCCGTAAACCGGAAAATTTCCTTTTTGTCGTCGATGCTATTTGCTACCCAAAACGGTTCGTACAGCGCTTTCCCGTACATGGACGCTATTTCTCGCATTCGGTTTTTTCTCTCAACCATGTTTATCTCTCCATGCTGCCCACAGTATCACGATAGTTGCTGGCAGGCAGAACATTATCCCCATCAGAGTTTCATGCATTGATAATCACGGCATCACCCGTAATCAAATCATTCAGTATATACGGTCCATAATCGACAAAGTCATCTACATAGCATTGATCTACAATATTGATCCCGTATTTATAAAAAATACACTCTATCTTCGACCCTTGTTTTTCAACCATAAACCTCTCGCCTAGTTCCACTCCCAGCATCGCCATAATCTCTGTCATTCGGTTTTTTTTCATATTCTCTCCATCTCCCGCGTTCGGCATCTGATCCATATATCCTCGAATATGGTTTTTCTTATTCACTTTACGATATAATCGTTTCCTGTCTTCCGCGTCGAATCCAAGCGCCTCCAGCCAGCTTGTGCACACCGTTATCACATCAGCTATCTCTTCGGCTTTTTCCTCAATGGATCCAGCCTCTTCAACCTCCGTCACTTCTTCGCCGATCTTCATCTCCCACATTATCTCGGTATAACGTCTGACCGGAATTTTGCCGTCGTTCTTTACTGGCATCGGCATTTCATTCTCGTAGATACTAATCATTTTGTCCCGCCCTCTTATTTCTCTGCTGCCACTTGTCAATGACTTGCTGTACTTTGGTCTTATCGCACAAAGTCTTGTTTTCACAGGCCGTGCAGCCGACAAAAAACCATCCATGTTTCGCGGCCCTAACGCTCGTGTCCTCGCATCCGCACGAGCGGCACGGCGCTAGTGCTGTTTTTAGCAGCTCCTTTGTGTCCAATCCCCCACCTTCATTCATTCAACCAGTCTTTGATAGTGTCCGATATTACCTCGTACAGCCAAAAATCAATGGCTTCCAGTACGGAAGCCACGGCCATCAATCCAAAGATTCCCCAGGCTATCATCTCTGTAATTGTCATTTTTTCTCGTCCTCGTTGAATAGATGCTGCTGTGCGCGGTTGCCGTACGCATACTGCAGTATCTCGTCATTCAGTTTTTGGGCCAGCACGGAAAAGCGGTCTTCCCACATTGTCGATTTCTTCGTCTCTTCGTCGTCAAAAATGACTCGCTTTTCTGGGAGTTTAAGCTCCAGAGTAAAATTATTAGTCAGCGTGATTCTGGTCCCCAGCACTACATAGGTGAACCCGGTCTTTTGGTCAATATTGAATGTTGCACTGTCGATAGATACGTATCTGATGTGCTGCGTGTCGATCATGGTTATGATAGGAACGAACTGCTCGAATTCTCCCAGCGCTTTGTTCAGCTCTGGCCGTGGTGGCTCGTTACTTTTGCACGACTGCACCTCTCGCTCCTTGCACCACTTGACGCTATACCATAGTTCATCTTTCTGCTCTCTGATCGATATGCTTATTGCTCGATTCATGGTTAGTCCTCCATATACTCAACCTCGCCCGCATCATTCTCGCGCCAGCGCCGAACTTCAAACGGATCTACCGCATTTATCATTGTCTGCACCACTTCAGCATATTCTGCTTCGTTGCTATCCTTGAATACGGTCGTCTTCTTGTGCACGTCGGGGCTGCCGACCATTGTCAGCATGTCGCCCGTCTCCGTGTTCTTCATCAGGTTTACTGTCCAGGGAATCGCGGTCTCCTTCTTATACAGCTTTGCGCCCAGCATTGCAACATATGCCATTGCCGCCCACTCCTTTCGTCCACGTCATGATCTTCGTCGGCTCTACGGCCTGTTTCATCAGCTCGATTACTAGCCTGTAATCAGCCTCCGACAACGGCTGCAGGATAATCGGCTCTTTGGATTTTGGGCTTGATAAGGATATCGTCATTCTTCCGCCCGCCGTTACCATCAGATTGATTCTCCATGGCGTCCCTTCGCCGTCACGGTACATTTCCACACGCTTCATCACGCCCATCGCTTACGCTCCTTCCTTAATATCCGAAGCCGCCCGTTTCGGCAGCCTCAATGCTCTCGTCCTCCGATTTAGGCTAACTTAGTTGGTAAAAAAATATAGTCTTCTTCGATATTATACAGCTTGCACAACGCTGCAAAATTTGCGGCATCCATGCTCGTTTTGCCTTTTTCCCAATTGACGATCGTCTGCTTGTTCTTGCGTAGCTTCTTTGCTACTTCACTTTGCGTAAGGTTAGCGTTTACACGTGCCGCTTTTAAACTGATTTTCATATTCATCGTACTTCCTCCTCTCTTGTTACCTTAATTATAAATTAGTTGTAAGCTAATGTCAATACTAAAATATAAAACTGCCAGCTTAAAGTATTGTATATCTTCTCAGATTATCTTAAAATAGTAATGAAAGGAGTGTGTATCATGTCAGAGGCAGATAAATTACGTGAAATTTTCAAAACGAATTTAAATAGAATGTTAGATGAAAAAGGCGCAACTCAAAAAGCATTAGCTGAATACATGGGTGTAAGTACAGCCACCGTAAACGAATGGAAAAGGCCGAAAAATCCCACGCATGGATAAAATTACCCGCTATTTCTGATACACTAAACAGTAAATATATAACAAAACTCCCTGCAAGAATAAGCCTTGCAGGGAGTTTTGTCTCTTTTGTCTCTTGTACGTCACTTCTACAGTGTATCGCCCAGGTCAGCCAGCATTCTCTTCCGCTGCCGCTTTGGCCAGTACCAGCTGCAGCACGTACATCCCAATAGTCAGTGCGACCGGTACGACAAACGTGTCACGGACTTTGCACCAGCCGGACTCGTTCGGGGCGTCCGTTTTGCACTCGTCAATGATTTTGTCGACGAACTTCTGCGCAAACTCTACGCCTTCCTGGCCCAGCCAGCCAACAAAATCTTTTTTCAGGCTTTTGCCGACGTCTTCCAGCTTCAGTGCCTCTACGATGGAATCACGAATTTTTACCCACTCACTCATTTTTGTCTCCTCCTTACAAATTCTCATAATCAGTCACGCCGCGTGCAATTGCACGGGCAAAATTATCTGTATACTCTTTCAGCAACAGAGCATCCTCGGCATTATTGATAAACGCCAGCTCGACCAGGCAGGCCACGGCATCCGTCTCGCGCACGACATGGAAATTTGCTGCTTTGCATCCGCGATCAGGAAAATCCTCGTCAATGTTTGCAAATTCGCCAGTAATCTGATCTTGGATGCACTGCGCCAGCTTTGCGCCATTTACCGAATACGGATACGACCACGTCTCTACGCCTCGGGCATCGTCATTTGCTGCGCTATTACAATGGATAGATACAAAAACATCAGCATCCCAAGCATTTGACGTATTACTGATCTCGCTCAAGCTGTCCGACTGCAGCAGTTCGACCGTGCATCCAGCTTTTTCAAGGTGGCCAGCTACGGCCGCGCCGACTTCTGCAACCACATCAGATTCCCTCAGACCGTTCCCGCACGCGCCAGGGTCCGGATTTCCGTCCGGTGCATGGCCAGGGTTAATGAATACTCTCATTGCTTTTCCTCCTCCGTAATCATTTCATCATTATCGTCGAAGCGTGGAAGCCTCGCTTCATGCGGTTCATTCAAAAACGCCCACGCCTCTGGGTACTCATTTTTGACATGTTCCAGCTGCTCTTCCAATGGCATTGTACCGCCTCCTTTCGACTGTCTTAATTCTATCACTTTTTCTGTGCTTTCCCGTCCGAACTGTTTAGGCCGTTTTTTATGCCTTCCAGCGTTTCTAATAATTTCGGCGGGATGGGCACGCCCAAAGCGGCAATATTTCCGAGCAATGAAATGCCCTCATTTGAGAGAAAAAACGCGATTGTTGCTGTCCGC
>Ga0256405_10002563_pt1 | contig 41180 bp, 37 predicted proteins | sample RumenRJG_02DNA_FD_189096 | JGI IMG/M metagenome (GOLD analysis project Ga0256405, IMG submission 189096) | Bovine rumen microbial communities from Lethbridge, Alberta, Canada - RJG_02 | ecosystem: Host-associated > Mammals > Digestive system > Stomach > Rumen | place: Canada: Alberta... | reverse complement strand
GTACGCATCCTTGTCGAAGAGTCCGGCACGGAATTTTACGCGCAGCACATTCTTCACGGCGCGCTCCAGCACCTCGGGCTTCACCATCCCCTTGTCGATGGCTTCCTGCAGATACTGGTAGTTGGCACCGTAAGGGAAGTCCACATCGTTGCCGCCATTGATGGCAGCCACAGCCTTCTCAAGCGGCGTCGTGAGATTAGGTATCTGGTCGATGGCCGTATAGTCGCTCACCACCATCCCGTCGAAACCTACATAGCCGCGCAGGATATCCTGCAGGATCTCGCTGTTGGCCACACACCTGATGCCGTGCACGTCATGATAGCCTGGCATGACGGCTACACTGCCCGTCAGACGGATCATCGTCTCGTGGGGCAGCAGGATCTCTTCCATCAGCTCCTTCTCTTCGGCATCACCGCCGCCGCCGTAGCCCAGATAGTGCTTCGAGCAGGCACCCACGCCCTGCTTCATGTTGTTCTGCTGCAGACCCTTCACGAAGGCTGTTCCCATGACAGCCGACAGGTAGCCGTCTTCGCCATACGACTCTTCGAGACGGTTGAAACTGGGTGTGCGACAGACATCGACCATCGGCGACAGTGCCAGGATGCCACCCATCTTGCGCAGGGTGGTACTCGTCTGATACGTCTTCAGCTCTGCCAACTCGGGGTTGAATGATCCTGCTTGTCCTATCTGCTGGGGATAGATGGTGGATCCCAGGGTGTTCACGCCCGAGAGCACCTCTTCGTGCAGCAAGGCCGGTATGCCGTTGGGGGTATTCTTCATCAGCCAGTCCTGAATGGCGATGGCGCGATCGCGCAGGTCGTTGGGGTCTCGGGGCTGCTGCATGCAGAACTGCGAGAAGTGCCCGATGCCATAGGGAATCAGTTCGCGGCACTTCGCCGTATCGAGCTTGCCCTGATCGTCGAATAGCTCGTCCATATACATGCTCTTTAGCTGAGCGATGCGCTCTTCCTGTGGCATCTTGCCATAGAGTTCGTCAATTTGTTGTTCCATATCGGGTGCAGTCTGACATCCTGCCAACAGTGCTGTTAGTCCCATTGAGATAATGCTTTTGAATTTGATAGACATATAAGTGGTTTTTAATTATTACCGTTTCAGGATGCAAATATATAAAAAAAAGGTGGAACGTCAAACTATTTTGAGGATATTTTTGTACTTTTGCAGCCAAAAGAAAAAAACTACCGGTATGAGAAAGCTTTTCCCCCTGATATTAGCCCTTGTGAGTCTTGCGGTTTATGCCCAGGAACTGCCTGTTGACGGCCCTTTGACACTGCGCCCTGCCCTTCAGCAGCTGGGTACACAACTGTTGCAGGGAAAAACGGGCAGCATCGTGGCCATCAACCCCGCCAACGGCGAGATCCTCTGTCTGGCCACCAACACGCCGCAGGGTTTCGATGTGCGTCAGGCCATCGGCAAACCCAATGCCCCGGGCTCTACCTTCAAGACCGCCCAGGCACTGACGCTGCTCTCCGAGGGTATCGTCACGCCCGAGACCACCGTCGAGTGCGTCAATGGCGTTACCGACGGCAATATCAAGGTGGGCTGTCACAAGCACCGTTCGCCGCTGGCACTCAGGGATGCGCTGGCACAGAGCTGCAACACATGGTTCCTGATGACCTTTGCCTCGATGATCAACGACGACTTCATGTATGAGTCGCGCGATGAGGCGATTACCACCTGGCGCTCCTATATGCAGTCCATGGGACTTGGCGGTCCTATGCATATAGATATACAAGGTGAGCAGGGCGGACTCCTGGCAGGTGCCGATTATCTGAACCGCCGCTATAAGGACGGGTGGGATGGTAAGACCATCTGGTGGGTAGGCATGGGGCAGGGCGATGTCACCTGCACACCTCTGCAACTCTGCAACCTCGCCGTCACCATCGCCAATCGCGGTTGGTTCTATGTGCCCCACATCCATCAGAATACCACCAATAAGCGCTACCTGACGAAGCGGCAGACGAAGGTGTCGCCCGAAGCCTATCCCATCGTCGTTGACGGCATGCGCCTGGCGGTGGAGAAGGGAACGGCCACTTGTATCAAGACCACCTATCCCATCTGTGGCAAGACGGGTACCGTCGAGAACCCAGGCGAGGATCATTCCGTGTTTATCGCCTTCGCCCCGGTGAATGATCCGAAGATAGCTGTCAGCGTCTATGTCGAGCATGGCGGTTTCGGTGCCGATCTGGCCGCTCCAATGGCAGGCCTCATCATCGAGTCTTACCTCAAGGGAAAGCTCTCCTCTGCCTCTGAAGCACGCCTCAAGCGCATCGAAAACAAGAAAATCAACAAATAGTGTAAGTTTTTTGCCGTTTCTTTTGTCTATTTGAAAGAAAAACATTACTTTTGCCGACGCAAGAACCACTAAACTTTCAAATCAATGACAAAATGAAACGTAAAACTTGCAATTTCCGAACGCTGGCAGTGATACTGGCAGTGTTCAGTAGCGTTGCCGCCATGGGGCAACAAGAGAAGAAAAAAGGACAACCAGAATGGTTGAATGATCTCAAGAGTCGTATCACGCTCAATGGTTATGCCCAGGGAGGCTGGTCTTATCAGAATCCCAACGAGAAGGCAACCAACGCCTACAACCTTAAACGCACGCTGCTATGGGCAAAAGCACGCATTACCGACCGCTGGTCGTTCTTGTTCATGCACGATTTCTCCAGTGTTGTTCAGGAGTTTTACACCGATTACCGTATTTCCAATGACAATGCGCTGACCGTCCGTCTGGGACAGTTCAAGCATGCCTATTCGATGGAGAATCCCCTCTCGCCGACACAGCTCGAACTGATTGATGTCTATTCTCAGGCCGTGCTCTATCTGGCTGGCGAGGGTCCAGATCCGCTGAATGGCGTGAACTATGGTCGTGACATGGGTCTACAGGTATTCGGCGATCTGGCGAAGGGAGTCCTGCATTATGAACTGGCGCTGATGAGCGGACAGGGAATCAACCGTAAAGACCAGAACAACCAGAAAGACTTTATCGCCAAGCTCGAGGTACGCCCGATGGACGGTCTGCGTCTCGTGGCCTCCGGCTATCTGGGCACGGGCTGTGCCGTAGGTACGGCTGCCTGGAATCCCGAAATCAAGGTTGGCGACAACTACAAGCGAAACCGTTACAGTGTGGGTGCGGAGTACAAGACAGCTCCTTACTCGCCTGCCAAATATAAGGAAGCGCGTCCAGCCAGTGTGCGTGCCGAGTGGCTCGGTGGCAAGGATGGCGACGTCAGCAGCCGTGGTGGTTATGCCACGTTCTGCATCCCTGTCTATGATGCCCTCGACGTTGTAGCCAGCGGTGAGACCTTCGACCGTAATACGAAGATGGATGGCTGGGATCAGACGAACCTCACGCTGGGTCTTCAGTATTGGTTCTACAAGAAGTGCCGTGTGCAGTTTCAGTACACCCGCTGTTTCTGCGGTGACAATATTTCCATAAACGATTATAATTGGCTCCAAGCCCAAGTTCAAGTAGCATTCTGACAATATGATTATCAAGATAACCCTGACCATCATCTTCCTGGCCGTGATGATTGGCGTAGGTCTTTACACGCGTAAGCAGGCCAGCAGTGTCGATGGTTTCGTATTAGGCGGTCGTGCAGTGGGCCCGTGGCTCACGGCTTTCGCCTTTGGCACTTCCTATTTCTCGGCAGTGGTCTTCGTAGGCTATGCCGGACAGTTTGGCTGGCGTTATGGCCTCTCCTCTGCCTGGATCGGTATCGGCAATGCCGTCATCGGCTCTCTCCTGGCGTGGATTATCCTGGGACGCCGCACGAAGGTGATGACCCAGCATATCGAGTCGCGCACGATGCCCGATTTCTTCGGCACCCGTTTTGCCGATCAGGGCTTGCGCGTGGTGGCCTCCGTCATCGCCTTCGTGTTCCTGATTCCCTATACCGCAGGTGTCTATAGCGGCATCTCGCGCCTCTTCGAGATGGGCTTCAGCATCCCTTACGAGTATTGTGTAATCATCATGGCCATCCTCACGGCAGTCTACGTGATCCTCGGCGGCTATAAGGCTACGGCGATGAACGACTTCATCCAGGGCATCATCATGCTCTTCGGCATCGTGGCCGTCATCCTTGCTGTGCTCAATGCCCAGGGCGGATTTGCGACAGCTGTCGAGAAACTGGCAGCCATCCCTTCTGATACGGATCCCACCGTCAATGGCGGTTTCGCTTCGTGGTTCGGCCCTGATCCATGGGGACTGCTCGGCGTCGTGGTGCTGACCTCGCTGGGCACGATGGGACTGCCCCAGATGGTAGGTAAGTTCTATTCGATTACCGACGAGAGTGCCATCAAGCGCGGCACGGTCATCTCTACCATCTTCGCCTTCATCGTGGCTGGCGGCTGTTACTTCCTCGGCGGTTTCGGACGTCTCTACGAGCCCGTGATCGGTGCCAACGGCAAGATTGCCTTCGACTCCATCGTGCCCGCCATGCTCGTCACGCTACCCGATGTGCTCATCGCCCTCGTGGTGCTGCTGGTGCTCTCAGCCTCGATGTCTACGCTGGCCTCGCTCGTGCTCACCTCGTCATCCACGATGACCCTCGACCTGATCTATCGCGACAAGAAATCACTGCCCGGTGAGGTGGAAGACGGTTCTATCGATGATATCGTGGCCGAGAAGATCGAGCGTCGTAAGGTGGTTGTGATGCGCGTGCTCATCATGTTCTTCATCGCCATCTCCCTGCTCATCGCCCTGAATCCCCCGACCTTCATCGCCCAGCTCATGGGTATCTCCTGGGGCGCCCTTGCCGGAGCCTTCCTCGCACCCTTCATGCTCGGCCTTTACTGGCGCGGTGTCACCACAGCCTCTGTCTGGGCATGCTTCATCTGGGGTGTGGGTCTGACGGTCATCAACATGCTTGCCGGCAATCCCATCAACCCCATCAACTGCGGTGCCATCGCGATGGTGGGCGGTTTCCCCGTCGTGTGGATTGTCAGTCTGCTGACGAAGAAACTCCCTCAGCAGACGGTCGATGCCATCTTCCAATGTTACAAATAATCTTAAAATCCCCGAACTCCTTGCTAGTTCGGGGATTTTTGTCTACCTTTGCAGCCGAAAATTAATCAGACTGAATATGAAGAAAACATTTTTGACCATCGCGATGCTGATGGTAACCATCTCGCTGGTGGCATCTTGCGGACAGCGTGCGAAAACGAGTGAGGCTGTCGCAGAGACGGCTCAGGTAGAGGAAACGGCTCAGACAGCAGAGGCCGCTGCCGATATGGCGCCCGATTTTGAGCTGCCCGACTTGCAGGGCAACAAGCTGGCGCTGTCGTCGCTGCGCGGCAAGTATGTCATCATCGACTTCTGGGGATCGTGGTGCCCCTGGTGCATCAAGGGCTTCCCCGGCTTGAAGGCTTCGTATGCCAAGTATAAGGAGAAGCTGGAGATCCTGGGTGTCGACTGCCGCGACACGGAGGAGAAGTGGAAGACTGCCGTCGAGGAGTATGCCCTGCCTTGGCTGCAGGTGCGCTGTGCCGATGATGATCTGCAGGCGCTGGCCATGAAGTACAGCCTGGAGGCATTCCCCACGAAGGTGGTAGTCGATCCCGAGGGCAAACTGGTGAAGGTCGTCGTTGGCGAGGATCCCAATTTCTATCCTTATCTCGACGGACTTCTAGGCAAATAGGCTCTTTGCAACCAAGTTGCAGAAAATGTGCCGTACCTTTGCAGCGTGAAATTAAAAAAACTGCAAAGATATGGCACATTTACATTGCGACAGTTGCTCCCATGAGCACGAGGCTCATGCGCATCATCACGAACACGAACATCATCATTCTCACGAGCATGAGCACCATCACGAAGAGCATTCGCTGAAGCGTCAGCTCTGGCTCATCGGCATCACAGTCGTCTTACTGGTCATCGCCGTCCTCATCGAGCACGGCTCAGGGCTAAGTAAGTGGCAACTGTTGCTCGTCTATCTCGTACCTTATTTAGTCATCGGCCACGACACGCTGAAGGAGGCTGCGGAGGGAATCGCCCGCGGCGATGCCTTCAATGAGCACTTCCTGATGTCGATTGCCACCATCGGTGCCCTCTGCATCGGCTTCCTCCCTGGGGCAGAGACCGAGTTCCCCGAGGCCGTCTTCGTGATGCTGTTCTTCCAGATCGGCGAACTCTTTGAGGGCTATGCCGAAGGGAAGAGCCGCGAGAGCATTGCCCACCTGATGGACATCCGCCCCGACGTGGCCAATGTGGAGCGCGATGGTCAGTTGCATACTGTCAGTCCCGATGCGGTGAGGGTAGGCGAGACCATCGTCATCCGCCCGGGTGAGAAGGTGCCGCTCGACGGCGTGATCATCGAAGGCACCAGCGCCCTGAACACCGTTGCCCTGACGGGCGAGTCCTTGCCCCGCGATATTACCATCGGCGACGAAGTCATCTCCGGCTGCGTCAATATCTCGGGCGTCGTCAAGGTACGTACCACGAAGGCATTCGGCGAGAGTACAGTGTCCAAGATTATCAGCTTGGTGGAGAACGCCGGCGAGCATAAGTCGCAGAGCGAGACCTTCATCACCCGCTTTGCCCGTGTCTATACCCCCATCGTGGTGTTTCTCGCCCTTGCCCTCGCCATCATCCCGACGCTCTTGGGTGGCAGTTTCGCTACGTGGCTCTACAGAGCCCTGATGTTCTTGGTGGTCTCTTGTCCCTGCGCCCTCGTCATCAGCGTGCCCCTGTCGTTCTTCGGCGGCATCGGCGGTGCCTCGCGAAAGGGTATCCTCGTGAAGGGCGCCAACTATATGGATGTGCTGGCAAAGGTGCATACCGTCGTTTTCGACAAGACGGGCACCCTCACCCATGGCCAGTTTGAAGTAACCGCCGTGCATCCCGATCTGATCGACGAACGCGAGCTCCTGCACCTCGCCGCCCATGTGGAGCACTTTTCCACGCACCCCATCGGCGCAGCCCTGCGCAATGCCTTCCCCGATGAGGCTACCGATGGCTGTCAGGTCTCCGATGTCGAGGAGATACCCGGTCATGGCATCCGCGCAAAGGTAAAAATGTTCAATGATCCGCTCGCCCAAAGGCCGCTTGCTACCCGCTCGAACTTGTTCGCTTGCCAGAGCAAGAACGGGACGCAAGAATGTTCAATGGTCAATGTTGGAAACACGAAGATGATGGATGCCGTGGGCGCCAAGTGGCACGACTGTCATCATGTGGGCACGATTATCCATGTGGCGATCAACGGCACGTATGCCGGTCATATCGTCATCAACGACAAGGTGAAGGACGACAGTGCCGCAGCAATCGCCAGTCTCCGGCAACTAGGTGTCGCCAAGACCGTGATGCTCACGGGCGATCGTCAGGAGGTGGCCGCCCAGGTGGCACAGACACTCCATCTCTCCGAATACCATGCCGAACTGCTGCCCGCCGATAAGGTCACCCATGTGGAGCGCCTGCTGCAGGAAAAGCCCGCCGACGGTTACCTCGCCTTTGTGGGCGACGGCATCAACGATGCCCCTGTGCTTGCTCGCGCCGATGTAGGTATCGCCATGGGCGGTCTTGGCTCCGACGCCGCCATCGAGGCCGCCGATGTGGTGTTGATGGACGATCAGCCTTCGAAGATAGCCCTTGCAGTCAGCATTGCCCGCCGCACGCTGGCCATTGCCCGCCAGAATGTATGGTTCGCCATCGGCGTCAAGGTAGCCGTCCTCATCCTCGCCGCCCTGGGTATCGCCACGATGTGGCTGGCCGTCTTCGCCGACGTAGGCGTCACCGTCCTCGCCGTCCTCAACGCCATGCGCACCCTCCGCGTCTAGTCAGCCCAGTGTAAGGCTAGTAGGCGTGATCGGTTTGGATCTCTTCCTTGGTGAGTTTCTTCTTGTCGATGGCGCGCCAGGCGTAGATGATGTAGGCGAGCACGAAGGGCACGAGCAGGGATACCCAGAACATCGTGTTGAGCGTGAACTCGCTGGAACAGGAGTTCTCTAAGGTGAGCGATGACTGGAGATCGGCTGTTGAGGGGTAGTAGGCGGTGTGGTTCCAGGCGCAGCTGAGGAGCAGGGCGAGGACGGTGAGTACTGTGCCGATGCCTGCAGGCCAGATGCCGCCGATGTATCCCTTCGAGAAGATGGTCTTACCGATGCCGTAGAGCACGAGCACCACGCCAATGAGCAGCACCACGAGCAGATACCACATGTCGATGAAGTTCGTCAGGTACTTATAGGGCTCCATGTAGATATAACCTGCGTCGTTGTAGGCGAAGCCGTCCTTCAGGAGCACATGGACGAGGTAGGCCACAAAGAGCACCAGGAAGGGTACGGCAGCACCGATGAGACGCCCTGGCACACGACTGCGGATATCCTTATCGTCTACATTGTTCATGACGTAGAGGATGCCCAGCACGCGGGCGAGGAACACCACGGCGAAGCCGAGTACGAGCACCCAGGGGTTAAGCAGGGCATCGAGACCATGAGAGGCGTTGGCCCAACGCGATATGATCGGGGTGATGGCCTCGGGATCGATGAGATTGTTCTTCTCGACGATGAAGTTGCTGCCCTCGAAGAAGGTGGCTACGGCGCCGCCCAGTAGCAGCGGTCCTACGATGCCGTTGAGCGTGAGGAAGAACTGGAAGGTGCGCGGCCCGAGGATGTTGCCGATCTTGTTCTGGAACTCATAGCTGACGGCCTGGAGCACAAAGGTGAAGAGGATGATCATCCAGAGCCAGTAGGCCCCGCCGAAGCTGGTGGAGTAGAAGAGCGGGAACGAGGCGAAGAAGGCGCCTCCGAAGGTGACAAGGGTGGTGAAGGTGAATTCCCACTTGCGGCCTGTAGAGTTGTAGACGAGGCGGCGGCCTTCGTCAGTCTGTCCCAGCGAACGGGCTACGGAGTTGGCGCCCTGCACGAAGAGCAGGAATACCAGGAGTGCGCCAAGCAGTGATACGATGAAACACCAGTAGTGTTGTAAAAATTCGTATGTCATAGTTGTCATGTTTTAGTGTGAATACTCGGGACCCTTCTTGATTTGCTTGAGCAGGATATTGATCTCGACAGCGAGCATCGTAGTGAAGAGGATCAGGAAGAGGAAGAACGTGATGATGACGCTCGACGACTGGAGGTCGCTGACGGCAGCCCACGTGGGTAGCATGTCCTGAATGGTCCATGGCTGACGGCCGAATTCGGCCACGAGCCAGCCGCTCTCGGAGGCGATGTAGGCCACGGGGATGAGGGCGATGGCGAGCCAGTAGTGCCAGGAGGGCAGGGCAGTGATGTCGCGCTTGGCAAAGAGGAATCGAGGCCAGCGGTAGGCAGCCGCGAGTATGGCGGCAAAGAAGAGGATGAACAGACACCCTGCTCCCACCATGATGCGGAAAGCCCAGAAATTGATGGGAATATAGGGCACGATATCGTTCTTGTCCTTGATATAGCCGTAGCCGAAATACTGGATGTTCTGCTTGAGGATGCTCAGTTGGTAGGCAGCTGTCGAGCCATCGTCGCTGGAGTTGAACTTCGCCTGACGATAGGCAGCCAGGGCAGCGATGGCTTGCTTGCCACGTTTGATTTTTTCATCGATGGGCGGTTCTGTCTTACCGTCGGGGGTGGTGTAGCCGTTGAGGATATCGTTGATACCCGGCACGTAGCCGTGGGGATCGTTGGTGGCCATGAGCGAGAGGGCGTAAGGCATCTCGATCTTCAGGGGCGGTTCCTGCTCGTTGGCATAGTCGGGCTGCTTGAAGGGATTCACCCAGGCCACAGCCGTCAGTCCCTGATCCGTGCCGCCGTTGTAGAGTGCCTCCATGGCAGCGAGCTTCATGGGCTGCACGGCGGCCACGTCCATACCCGACTTATGACCTGTGGCAGCAGCGAGCAGCGAGGCCACGAGACCTACGGCAGCACCGATCTTCATACTCTCGACGGCAAGCTTCGTCTCGCGCTTCTTCAGCAGATACCAGCAGCACACGCCTACGCAGAAGACGGCACCTATGATCCAGGCGGAGGTGACGGTGTGGCAGAACTTCGAGACGGCGAAGGGGGAGAGGGCTACCTCGAAGAATGATACCATCTCATTGCGCATGGTGTCGGGATTGAACTCGCAACCCACGGGATACTGCATCCACGCATTGGCAACGAGGATCCACCAGGCGGAGATGGTCGCTCCCAGACCCGTGAGCCACGTGGAGGCGAGGTGGAAGCCCGGCGACACCTTCTTCCAGCCGAAATACATCACGGCCACGAAGGTCGACTCCATGAAGAAGGCCACGATGCCCTCTACAGCCAGCGGGGCACCGAAGATGTCGCCCACGAACCAGGAGTAGTTGCTCCAGTTGGTGCCGAACTCAAACTCGAGGATGATGCCCGTGGCCACGCCCATGGCGAAATTGATGCCAAAGAGCTTCTGCCAGAACATGGCCGCATCGCGCCAGAAGACGTCCTTCGTGCGGTAATACTGAGTCTCTACGATTCCCATGATGACTGCCAGCCCCAGCGTGAGCGGGACGAAGAGCCAATGGTAGATTGCCGTGAGGGCAAACTGCGCTCGCGACCAGTCGATGGTCCCGGCATCAATGGATAAAATCAGATTGTTGAGCATATTGTTATGTTGTTTAGTGTTTATTGTCTAGGGTTTAGTGTATAGCGTTATTGGGCGCGCTCTACCAGTTCGTTGGCCACGTAGCCCGATTCGTCGCCCTGGGCATTCTGCTTCAGGAAATTCGGAAAGAAGAAAACCTTGAGTATTGCGAAAATAATGAACAGCTTGATGATGATGATGGTCCACAGCGTCTTGCCGAGGCGCATGGAGCGGAACCCGTCATAGTAGAGGTCGAAGACCCGATGGAGAAAACCGTTCTTATTCATAGGCAAATCATAAAATCGTGGCAAATATACAAACTATATTTAAAAGTTCCAAATGTTTTTGCACATTTCTTTGTGTTTTGGCGGAAAATGCTTATCTTTGCACCGTTTTTTTTATTTGATTAGGTTTATGAATAAGAAAGTCATTATTCCGCTTGTTGTCGTCATCCTGGCCTTGCTGGGCGGACTTGCGTGGCTCTACTTCAGCCTACAGGAGCAGAAGCAGGTGAATCAGGATATGCAGGAACTGGCAGCCCTCGACAAGCAGGAGATGGAGAACGAATACGAGCGTTTCGCCTTGCAGTACAGTGAGATGAAGACGCAGATCAACAACGACTCTATCATCGCACAGCTGACGCAAGAGCAGATGAAGACGCAGCAGCTGCTGCAGGAGCTGAAGCAGGTGAAAGCCTCTGATGCCCGTGAGATTGCCCGTCTGAAGAAGGAACTGGCCACGGTGAGAGCCGTGTTGCGCGACTATGTGATGCAGATTGACTCGCTGAACCGCCTGAATGAGAACCTGAAGGCCGAGAATACCCGCGTGAATGCCGAACTGGAGCAGCGCACAGCCCAGGTGGCAGGTCTGAGCCATGAGAAAGCTTCGCTCTCGGAGAAGGTGGCCATCGCCGCACAGCTCGATGCCACGAACATCAGTCTCGTCATGGAGAACGATCGCGGCAAGAACGTGAAGAAACTGAAGGACTGCACAAGGCTGAAGACCAGCTTCACCATTTCCAAGAACGTGACGGCCTCAAACGGCAACCGCACCATCTACGTGCGCATCCAGAATCCTGGCGGCAACACCCTGAAGGGCGGCGGCAGCTTCGGCTACGAGAACCGTACCCTCGACTGTTCGGGCAAGAAGACCATCGAGTACACAGGTGAGGAAACGCCAGTGACCGTCTATTGGAACATGACGCAGCCGCTGGAAGCAGGCGACTACCGCGTGAGTATCTTTGCCGACGGTAATATGATTGGATCAAGAACGTTTAGTTTTAAGTAGAAAATATGAATAGAATCTTTGGAACGTTGTTATTGGCAGGCTTCCTGTTGCCCGCGAGCGGCCAGAGACTGTTGACGCTCGACAGCTGCCGGCAGATGGCGCTGCGCAACAACAAACAGCTGAGCATCTCGAAGCTGAAGCAGGACGTGGCTGCCGACCTCCGGAAATCGGCGCGCACGAAGCTCCTGCCGCACGTGAGTGCCATGGGAACCTACGAACATACCAGCCGCCCGATCTCCTTGCTGAGCGACCAGCAGAAGGGACTCCTGCCGAAAATCGGCACCGGCGTGGTGGGGAGCATGCAGCCGCAGATGGCTGGCATAGAGACTTCGATGCAGCAGATTGGTACCGCTTTCGTGAAAATGGGTGTGCCTGCTGCCGAGGTGCAGCAGATGATGAGTGGCCTGCAGACGGGCATGCAAGGCAGTATGCAGGGCATGGAAGCCACGCTCAACGCCCTGGGACAGCAGATCGTAGACGCCTTCAACACGGATACCCGCAACCTCTTTGCGGGCTCCATCGTCCTCACGCAGCCTATCTTCATGGGCGGCAGTATCCTTGCGCTCAACAAGATGGCCGCCATCAACGAAGAACTCGCTGAGAACTCGCAGAATGCCCGCAGACAAGCCACCATCTACGGCATTGATCAGGCATACTGGCAGGTGGTGTCGCTCTGTCATAAGAAGAAACTCGCCGAAAGTTATCTCGATTTGGTAAAGAAACTCGATGCTGATGTCCACAAGATGATAGAAGAGGGCGTGGCTACCAGAAGCGACGGCCTGAGTGTAGACGTGAAGGTGAACGAGGCTGAAATGACGCTCACGAAGGTGAACGACGGTCTCGTGCTGTCGCGCATGCTGCTCAACGAGCGCTGTGGACTGCCCCTCGACGAGGCTGTCACGCTGGCAGACGAGATGGCAGAGACAATCTCGGCGGTGGAACTGGCACCACAGCTTGATGTGGAGCAGGCAGTGGAGAACCGTCCCGAACTGAAAATGTTGCAGAATACGGTCGATCTTTCCAAGCAGACCACTAATGTGCTCCGTGCAGGCTATATGCCTCAGCTGGCACTCACGGGTGGCTATGCCCTGACGAACCCCAGCCTGTTCAATGGCTTCGAGAAGAAATTCTCCGGCTATTGGCACGTTGGCGTGATGATGCGTGTACCTATCTGGAACTGGGGCGACACAATGTATAAGGTGAGAGCCTCGAAGCGTGCCACCAGCATTGCCAACCTCGAACTGGCTGAGGCGCGGGAGATGATTGCGCTGCAGGTGAATCAGGTGACCTTTAAGGTAGGCGAAGCCAATAAGAAACTCACGATGGCACAGTCGAACATCGCCCGTGCCGATGAGAACCTGCGTATCGCCAATCTCGGTTTCAGCGAGGGCGTGATAACGCCTGCCACCGTGATGGAGGCACAGACGGCTTGGCTGCAGGCGCAGTCACAGAAGATTGATGCGGAGATTGATGTCAAACTCTCGCAGGTGGATCTGCAGAAGGCACTTGGTACGCTGGAGTAGATGGCCAAATGGTAGAAAAAACAGTTGAATCGTAAATCGTAAAAAAAGTCAAATAAAACCATGTCAGCAAAAAGTCAACACAACAATATTCTGCTAGCTATTGGCGGATTTGTTACAGTCGTGATTGTCGTAGCTATTATCGGATTCCTGCTGTTGGATCGTGATCCGGAAATCATGCAGGGTCAGGTAGAAGTCACCGAGTATCGAGTGTCGAGCAAGGTACCCGGGCGTATTCTTGAACTTCGCGTGAAGGAAGGCGACTATGTGAAGGTGGGTGATACCCTCGCTATTCTCGATGCGCCCGAGGTGCGTGCGAAGATGGAGCAGGCGCAGAGTGCCCAGAGCGCCGCTGCCGCCCTGGAGCTGAAGGCTCAGAACGGTGCCCGCAAGGAGCAGATCCAGGGTGCCTACAGCGTGCTGCAGCAGGCCACGGCAGGCTTCGAGATTGCCGAGAAATCCTATAACCGTGTGCAGCGTCTGTTCGATGAGGGGGTGATGAGTGCCCAGAAGCGCGACGAGGCCTATGCCAACTACAAGGCGATGGAGGCACAGATGAAGGCCGCCCAGAGCCAGTATGATATGGCTGTCAACGGTGCCCGCATGGAGGATAAGATGGCAGCTTCCGCCCAGGTGGGCCGTGCCAAGGGTGCCGTGAACGAGGTGAACAGCTATATCCACGAGACGGTACAGGTAGCCCAGATCGAAGGTGAGGTAAGCGACATCTATCCGAAAGTAGGAGAGCTCGTAGGCACAGGCTCTCCCATCATGTCGATCTCTGTGATGAACGATATGTGGGGCACTTTCAATGTGCGCGAGGATGAGCTTGGCAACATGCAGGTAGGCTCTGAGTTTACGGCCTTCGTGCCTGCCTTCAACAAGGATATCAAGATGAAGGTGTACTATCTGAAGGATCAGGGCTCGTATGCCGTATGGAAGGCTACGAAGGCCAACGGCCAGTACGACCTGAAGACCTTTGAGGTGAAAGCCCGCCCTGTGGATAAGCTTGAGGGCTTGCGCCCGGGTATGTCGCTGATTATCAAAAAATAGTCCGTCACCGTGAAGTACTTGAGTCAGATATGGCAGATTGCGTTGCGAGAGTGCAAGATCCTCTTCGTCAACCGTATCTATTTCTTCAGTATGGTCATCTTCCCCTTGCTGACGATGGTGTTCTTCACCTCGCTGATGGGCGAAGGCCTGCCTGAAGATATGCCTATCGGTGTGGTGGATCTCGACAATACGACGACCTCGCGCAGTCTGATTCGCAAGCTGGATGCCTTCCAGAGCTCACGGGTGGTGGCCCGCTATCCGTCAGTCAACGAGGCGCGCAGAGCCATACAGGAGAATCAGATCTACGCCTTCCTCTATATCCCTAAGGGGACGACAGACAAACTGCTTTCCAGCCGTCAGCCGAAGATATCCTATTATTATAATATGGCCTCGGTGATGTCGGGATCGCTGTTGATGAAAGACCTGAAGACCATTTCGAACCTCGGTTCAGCGGCAGTAGGTCAGGCCACGATGCGTGCCAAGGGCTATACCCCCGAGCAGATTATGACCTTCCTGCAGCCCATCCGTCTGGATCTTCACCAGATAGCCAACCCTTGGACTAACTACAATGCCTATCTGTCGACGGTGTTCGTGCCTGGCGTGATGATGCTGTTTATGTTTCTTATATCAGCCTATTCGCTGGGTATGGAACTGAAGTTCAGTCGTGGTAAGGAGTGGCTGGGCTATGCCGACAACAATATCGTGGTAGCTATCCTTGGCAAGTATATCCCCCAGGCACTGGTGTTCCTGTCGATCATCCTCTTCTATGAGTTCTATATCTATGGCGTGCTCCATTTCCCGCATCAGGGTGGGGCAGGGAAAATCCTGCTGCTGGTGCTGCTCGAGGTGCTCTCGTCGATAGGTTTCGGCATCTTCGCCTTCGGCCTGATGCCATCTCTCCGCATGTCGATGAGTATCTGTTCCCTCTGGGCTGTGCTGAGTTTCTCGCTGGCAGGCTCGGCTTTCCCCGTGATGGGTATGGATGGTGCCATCCAGTCGCTGACATGGCTCTTCCCGCTGCGACATTACTATATGCTCTATCAGATCACCGTGTTCAATGGATTCCCGCTCATCGATTCGTGGTTCCATTTCGTGGCGCTTATCGGCTTTACGCTGCTGCCTTGGTTCGTGGTGAGTAAAATTAAAAATGCAATGCTGACTTATGTCTATATTCCATAGGATAATCGAAGGGATAAAGGATGCCTGCTATATCTGGCGCCAAGAGCTGAAGCAGGTGTTTCGCGACGAGGGCGTGCTGATCTTCTGCGTCATCGTGCCGCTGGTGTATCCTTTGCTTTATTCCTGGATCTATAATAATGAGGTGGTCCGCGAAGTGCCTGTGGTTATCGTCGATGACTCCCACAGCCAGTTAAGCCGCCAGTTTATCCGCATGTGTGACGCCTCGCCCGATGTGAAGATCCTCTCCTTTGCCGACGATCTGGATGAGGCGAAGATGCTCGTGAGCCGTCAGGTGGCCAAAGGCGTCTATTATATCCCTGAGGAGTTCGCCACCAACATCAACCGCATGAAGCAGAGCGTAATCGGTGTCTACTGCGACATGTCGCTCATGCTCACCTATAAGGCCATCTATCAGACGGCAGTAGCCGTGACGCAGACGATGGGTACCGAGATCCAGCGCCGCGTATCCGGCAACTGGACGGCGCGCGAGGATCAGATTACCACGCGGCCGCTGGCCTTTGAGGATGTGCCGGTGTTCAATCCCGCAGGGGGCTACGGCAACTTCATCATCCCCGCCGTGCTGATGCTGATTATCCAGCAGACGCTGGTGCTCGGTATCGGATTAGCCGCAGGAACAGCCCGCGAGCGCAACCGTTATAGCGATCTGGTGCCCATCCATAAGTGTTATGGCGGCATCTACCGCATCGTCTGCGGCAAGGCGATGTGCTATCTGATGATCTATGCTGTGATGTCGGCATACCTCACCATCGCCGTCCCGCGCATGTTCTCCTTTATAGCGATGATCCATTGGCAGGATCTTGTGGCGCTGATGGTACCTTATCTGCTGGCGAGCACCTTCTTTGGAATGACGGTGTCCTGCCTGGTTCACTATCGCGAGAACGTCATGCTGCTGATGGTGTTCCTCTCGTTGCCGCTGCTGTTCATGTCGGGTGTGTCCTGGCCGCAAAGCAGCATCCCCGGCTACTGGCAGGGTGTGTCCTGGCTGTTCCCCAGCACGTTTGGCATCCGGGCCTTTGTGCGGATGAATACCATGGGTGGTGTGTTGAGCGACGTGGTGACAGAGATCCGTTGTCTGTGGATACAGGCCGCCACCTATTTCGGCACCGCTTGTCTGGTTTACGGCTTCCAGGTGCGACTCACGCGCCGCCATGCCCATGAACGTCTCGAAGTGCTCCGCAAGAAGCGCGAAATCCGTCTCCAGCTGAAGAAGAAAACAGAGAAACAATAAAGGAGTTTTAGGCGCAAGCCTACATTCATAAATTGTATTAATATGACTAAAAAACTAAATCTATGGATGCTGGCCGCCATCCTGTTCTGCGGCTTCTCATTGGCTAATGTCTCTTGTTCCGAGGCGGATAATCCCTCAGGCCAGCCAGATTACGTGAAACCAGAAGAAGTTTTCTTCACCAGCGAAATCAATGCGCTGATCGATGCCAACTATCCCGAAGTGATCGCCAACGGCTATGCCGAGCTCATCATCCCCTCAACGATGTTCGACCCCGCTATCATGAGGTATGCCGACTACCACAAGGATGTGATGACAGCTCTCAACAAACTGGGCTACAAGACCTACATCAACGGCGGTGCTGTGCGCGACGCCATCTTGGGTACAGCCATCCACGATCTCGACTTCTCCACCGATGCCACGCCCGAGGAGATGAAGGAGAAGCTGACAGGCTTCGATGTCACCATCACGAAGACGGGTGGCGGCGACATCGCACAGGCCCATTATGCCAATAAGGACTGGACGGACATGGTGCCTATCAGGGGCGTCAGTGAGAAACTCAAGGGCAAGCCGTTCGTTCCGGCAGATGCCACCTATGGCACCTTCAGTAAGAACCTGCTCGATGATACCTATTCGCGCGACCTGACGATCAACAGCGTCTACTACGACTTCCAGAACAACACCATCATCGACTATCATGGCGGTCTGCACGACCTGCGCGACAAAGTCATCCGTACCGTCTACGATGCCAACACGATGTTCGCCATCAACGCCTCGGCACTGCTCCGCACCGTGCGCTTTGCCGCCCGCTACGGCTTCGATATCGATGCTGCCACCGCGACAGCCATCAAGGACAATATGCACTACTGCAAGGAGACCATCAACGGTGGGCTCAACAACTACTACATCACCAAGGGTTTTGGCGACGAATGCGTATTGCGCACCTACCAGTATTACACCAAGTATGGCATCATTGACAACTTCATGCTCGGCTTGAAGGGCTATGCCGGCACCGCCGAATATGAGCAGCCCATGCTCAAGGCCCTCGAATATGTCGAGGCCAGAGGCAAGGTGACCCAAGGCCTTACCATGTCGACCCTCTTCCTGCCCGTCATGAAGGATAAGATGGCCGATAAGGAGAAGACACTGGAGAACATCACCGCCGCCTGGGACAAGCTCGAAACAGAGTCTGGACAGAAAGAAGTCTTCGAGATCAACAACTACGAAGGCTCCCGCACGGCTATGCTCAACACCTGGTATGTCTACTTCGCGCTCACAGGCGGCCCCTTAAGCCCTGAGGCACTCGACAAGCTCAAGGAGAATGCAGACTACGACAAGGGCGAACTGCTGGTTTATGCCTATAAATAACATTCGAATAACCTTGCATTAGATAATGTTTTATTGACTAAAGTTATGATTAAATATTCTAAATTCTTTAATGTATGGTTACTTTTAGTGGGCATGAGCCTGTTTTCTGCATGTACCACTGAAGACAATGCCGTCGAACCACAGCAAGAAGAAGCGGCGAAAGGCTTCTTTTCGGATGCTGTCAACAAGTTGATCGACGAGAACTATGAGCAGGTGAAGGCCAACGGCTATGCCGAACTGGTGATTCCTGCCGCCATGTTCGACCATACGGCATTCAGGATTCCTGATAATGAGAAAGGGGATATGGATTATGTGATAAATGCCGGCTATAAGGCTTATGTCTATGGCGGTACGGTTCGCGATGCTGTGGTGGGTGTAGCCTCGAACGATGTGGATTTCACCACCGATGCCACACCCGAGGAGTTGGAGACGATTGTGCCTAACACGAAAATCTTCGTCGCTCCCAACGGCTATAAGGTGGCTCAGGCCTGGCATGGTGACGAGCGTACGGACATGACCACGATGCGCGCCATCTATTATTATCTGCGCGGAAAGGAAGGCATTCCCGAGAGCAGTTATCCCACCGACGGCACCATCAACGTGTATTCCAAGGAACTATGGGAAGACAGTTACAGCCGCGACCTGACTATTAATGCGATCTACTATGATGGCAAGACAGGTAATCTGATTGACTATCATGGCGGTCTGCGCGACATCCGTGAAGGCATCATCCGTTCTACGGCCAATCCGGATGTGGTCTATCCCAATAATCCTTCGAACCTGTTAAGGGCAGTGCGCTTTGCTGCGCGCTTCGGATTTACCATCGATTCTGAGACCGACAAAGCCATCCGCAAGCATCTCCCGGTCTGCGATGCACTCGGAGCCGGAGGTATTGCCTACGACTTGATTAAGGTGTTCCACGATGGCAACATGACCCTCGGCTATCGGCTGATGAAGGATTATGGTATGCTCGACCGCTACTTCCTGACGCTGAAGGACACGCTGAATACCACTGCCTACGATAGTTACGCCAAAGCTGCATACGCCTATCTGGACGGGCAGAAAAACAAGGATTATGCCGTCAGTCTGGCAACGCTTTTCCTGCCTGTTATCAACAAGGCCATGCAGAGGAAGACTGCCGATTTGGAGACTTTCAAAAACACCTATAACACGCTGGAGAAGGATAGCAAGCAGGCTGACTATTTCCTCATCGAAGATGCGATGAAGGCCGATATGTTCCAACTGTGGCTGCTCGTGTCGCAGATGTGCGACAAGGCTATTATTGACGATGCAGCCAAAAAGGCTGCTGTCAAGTCCGACAGCCTATTTGCCAAGGCTCTTCTGGTTCTGCAGGCCAAGGCTCAGACCGACCCAGAAGCGGCTAAGATTGTTGATCTTTGGAAATAGAACTCGCCTTGCACTGGGGGCAGGCCCTGACGTAAAGTCGCTCGCGGCTTTCTCGTCAGGGCCTGACCTTAGCGCAAGGCTCTATACCTCAGATTATACTGCGCCCGCAGATGCTCCAGCCATTTGCACAACCGCTTCAGATTCTCAATCGCCACATGACTAGGGATTGTCTACGACGAGCAAATCTTCGATGCCTATGCCCAGATTGTCAGTCTCATCAAGCAGGCGCCTGGAGAACTTCTGGGCATGATAAGATAAAAACCATACGTGAGTATGGACACAACGTGTTATTTCATTAGCATTAGATTTAAGTTTAACTAGGGACTCAGCGGAGTCCCATTTTTTATGCTCTTACGACAAGATTATGGCCTTTGGACTCCCTTTGTCGCAGATTCCCCAGACCGTCGCAACAACTCTGCAAAGAATATAGCTTATTTTTTGGAATGAGCCGAAAATCACCGTACCTTTGCATCGGATTTAAGATTCACACATAAGTTAGTTAGAGTAAATTTTCTTTTTCATATTGCATTTGTTTTAGGTTTGGTTATTAAAAACAGTTAGCGCTCGCAGGGATGCGGGCGCTAACTGCTTATAAGTAGTTTTAATTATCACCTAATTCGCCATCTTATTTCGGACATTATGATTATAGACGATGTCCACCATTTCCTTGAGATCGCTTTTGGTCAATTGACTAACGAATAAATCGTTAATTCTCTCAAAAAAGTCCGGATTCTCCATCTTCATCGTTTCAACCTCAGCTTCAACAATTCGGGCCATTTCTGGATTGTTTTCGAGTTCTTCCTCTGCCTGGCTGAGCAACTCGAGCGCTTCTTTTTGTGTCATTTTCTAATCTCCAATTTAGTTTATACTTATAATTCGACTGTCAATACTGCAATATGTAGTAAAACTCTGCAAAGATAATAGATTTATTTGAGATATCCAATAAAACATCAAAAAAACAACATTTCAACAATTCAACATTTCAACAATTTGAAAGTTGAAAAGTACAACAATTAAAGTCAATTATTAATTAATTATATTATATATTATATATATAATATATAATATAATTAAAATTTTCTTTGTTGATTTTTTGCACCTTTCGAAAACACCAATTGTTGAATTGTTGAAATGTTGAACAGAGTTCCCATATGTCTTTTCCTGAATATGGTTGACTCTTTTTAGGCCTTGTAATTTAACATTTGTCTACCCATACGGATTTGGTTGACTCTTCTCTCTGAGAACAGTTGACTACTCTCACTGGAGAGGTTGACTTTGGCTTTCTTACCGAGAAACTATCCGCTTCTTTTATTGGGACGCATAGTTTCTTACAGAGAAACTCGGGGAGCACTATGGCTCCCCGAATTCAGAGTAGATCAGTTGGACTTCGGCGGGCGTGAACGTGCGCCGGGTGAGTTCAGCGAGATGCTTCAAGCGGGGATTGAGATCCAGCCATAGTTTCAACTTTTCCCAGGCTGTCATGGGCTTCAGCTTCGGGAAATAACACTGGGCGAGTTCAGAACGCCCGAAAGTACGTGGTTTGATGTCCATATTTTGAGAATAAGTCGGAATTATCTTGAATAATTCGGAACAACTCGATTTTCGTCAGTGCCAGACCCCAGTGAGAGGCGATGCGGCGGGGACTAGGATTTCTGGCCGACAATCTTGGTCTTGGGACGCTCTTTGTTGCGGCGGTTGACGACGGTGACGACGGCCTGGGCGAGATTGATGAAGGCCAGACCGGTGGCGGTGTCGCTGCTAAGGGCTGCGGGGGTGCCTGCGTCGCCGTTGTCGCAGATGCTCTGTACGAGCGGGATCTGCGCCAGCAGGGGAACGTTCATCTCTTCAGCCAGCTGCTTGCAGCCTTCCTTGCCGAAGATATAATACTTGTTGTCGGGCAGTTCGGCGGGGGTGAACCATGCCATATTCTCAATGAGACCGAGGATGGGCACATTGACCTTCTCATTGCGGTACATATCGATGCCTTTGCGGGCATCGGCCAAAGCTACCTGCTGAGGGGTGGACACGATGACGGCTCCCGTGATGGGCAGCGTCTGGAGTAACGTCAGATGGATGTCGGAGGTTCCTGGCGGGGTGTCGAGGATGAAATAGTCGAGCTCGCCCCAATCTGCATCGGCCTTGAGCTGCATCAAGGCACTGGTGGCCATGCCGCCGCGCCATAGGGTGGCGGTGGTGGGGGAGACGAAGAAGCCGATGGACAGCAGTTTGACACCATACTGCTCGATGGGGCAGATGAGGTCGCGGCCATCCTTCTTCACGGCGTAGGGACGTTCGCTTTCCACGTTGAACATCTTGGGCATGGAGGGCCCGAAGATATCCGTATCCAGGAGTCCTACCTTGTAGCCGAGACGTGCCAGGGCGATGGCGAGGTTGGCAGAGACGGTGCTCTTGCCGACGCCTCCCTTGCCGCTGCTCACGGCGATGATGTTCTTCACGCCAGGCAGCATCTGGCCTACTTCAGGACGCGGTGCTGACTTGAACTCGGTGTCGATGGTGACGTCGACGTCCTGGCCACAGTGGTACTTGATGGCGGCCTCGGCGGCCTTGACAGTCGATTTCAAAAAAGGGTCGGTGTCGCGTGGGAACACGAGCACGACCTTCACTTTCCAGTGGTCTTCCTCCTGAGAAGGAGCGGCTACCGACGGGGTGTCGGCAACCATCTCACTCTCTACGAGGTTTTTCTTCGTGCCGGCATACGTCACCGTAGCCAGCGCATCCATAATCAGTTGTGGGTATAGGGTCATTGATGATCTGTTGCTTATGCTTATTTGTTCTCTTGTACGCCCTTCTGCTTGCCCCACTTCTTGTCGATTGCATAGACCTGCATGGATCCATTCGGAACGAGAATGACGGGGTTGGAGCCCTTGAAGGTGTCGCCGCTTACCTTTGGAGGTGCGGGGTTCAGGATGTTCACCTTGGCCAGTGTCTTACACTCCTGGAAGGCAGAACCGCCAAGTTCCTTGATGGTGACGGGCAGCTCGACTTCCTTAAGCTGGAGGCAGCCCTTGAAGGCATCGCCGCCGATGGTCTGAAGGCCGTTGGGGAAGACGGCTGACTGCAGGGAGGCGCACTTCTCGAAGGCAGCGTCCTCAATCTTCAGCAGGGCAGCGGGCCAGTTGATCTCTGAGAGCATGGCGCACTCCAGGAATGCATTGCTGCCGATGCGCTTCACGGTGTTGGGCAGCGTGACCTTGCGCAGGCTCTTGCAGCCTCTGAACACATCGGTCTCAATCTCGTCGATGATGCCATTGATGGTTGCCGTCTCCAGACTGATGCAGTCCTGGAAGGCATTGTCGCCAAGGCTCTTCAGCGCACTGCCAATCTCGATGCTGCGCAGGCTGCTGCAGCCGACAAAGGCCTTGTCGTTGATCTTGTTAAGACCTGCGGGGAGATCGATGCTGGCAAGCGACTTGCAACCGTCGAAAGCGTGGCTGCTGATAATCTGCAGAGAGGCGGGCAGCGTGATGCTGGAGAGGCTGCTGCAGCCCTTGAAAGCGTAGGTGTTGATATCCGAAAGACTGCCCTGAAGTTCAACGGTCTGGAGTGATTCGCAGTTCTGGAAGGCAAACTGTCCCAGCTTGGAGATGTTGTTGAACTTGGCGGCTGTCAGGCTCTTGCAGCTACTGAAGGCATTGAGGCCCACCTTTGACACAGAGGCCATCTCGATGGTCTGCAGGCTCTTGCAGTCGTCGAAGGCGTTGGACTCGATCTCGTCGACAGAGCTGGGGAGAACCATGGTGGTCAGGCTTTCGCAGTTGTTGAAAGCGCTGCCGCCAATCTTCTTGACACCGTCGGGGATATTGATGCTCTTCAGGCTCTTGCACTTGCTGAAGGCCTGAGGCGTAATCTCGTCGATGCCGCCGGGGAGTTCGATGGAAACCAGGCTCTTGCAGCCTTCGAAGGCCTCGTTGCCGAGCTTCTTCAGTCCTGCAGGCAGCGTGATGGTGGTGAGACTCTCGCAGTCCTGGAAAGCCTCGACGTCGATGACGGTGACAGACGAGGGTATCGTGACATCCACCAGACTGGTACATCCGCTGAAGCAGCCCTTGCTGACGGCGCTGATGCTATTGGGGAGCACGACCTTGGCCAGATTCTTGGCGCCTGAGAAGAGTTCCTTCGGCAGCTCGTTGGCCTGCGTCTTGATGCCACCCTTGTCCTTACTCTCCACGATGGTGATGCCAGAGAGGTCGATGGCGGTTACGAGGCACTCGTCGGATTTCTTCGCCTTATTGCGGGTAACAATCTCCTGCAGCAGTTTGAGGTCGTTGCCATTGAGTGAACCGCTGACTGTGAGGTCGGAAACCTTGAATTTCTGGTCGCCGAGCTGTGTTGCCAACTTGCCGACGGAGTCGACTTTTACATCCACTTTTCCTTGTGCGATGGCTAACAACGGAAGTGCAGCCATGACGATGATCATTAGTTTTTTCATAATTGTCTGTTTTTTTTATTTTGCTTTGTTGAGTGAACTTCTCTTTGTACGGTGATAGGAACGGTAGTCGTCGAGTTCGATTTCCACGTCGGGTTCCTCGAGGGCTACGTTTTTGGGCAATTGCCACTTCATATACTTGATGTTCAGGCCACGGGCTATCCACATCGACTCGTAGTAGGTCTGGATGGAGAGGAGTTCGGCATTGAACATTGACCATTGACCATTGACCATTCTTGCGTCCCGTTGGTAGCAAGCGTCCTTCGGCCGAGCGGAACATTGATGGTCGCCATAGAGGTCTTCGGTGCGGAAGAGTACGGGGAGGGCGTTGTGCTCTACCATGTAGGTGGTGTAGGTGAAGAGGAAGTTGGAGTCGGTCTTCAGGTGGATGATGCCGCCATCGACGAGAAACTTGCGATAGCGCTCCATGAAATAGGTCGACGTGAGTCGCTTGCGGGGGTTCTTCATCTGCGGATCTGAGAAGGTGAACCAGATCTCCTGTACTTCGTCCTCGGCAAAGAATCGCTCGATGATCTCGATGTTCGTGCGGAGGAAGGCCACGTTCTTCAGTCCTTCCTTGAGTGCCTGGGTGGCACCTGTCCACATGCGGGCACCCTTGATGTCGACACCGATGAAATTGACGTCGGGGTAGAGCTTGGCGAGCTCCACCGTGTATTCACCCTTGCCACAGCCCAGTTCGAGCACGATGGGGTGATCGTTGTGGAAATACTGCTCGCGCCAGTGACCACGCATCTCGAAAGGCACATTGTCAATGACGGAAAACGGATACTGGAAGACATTCTCGTAGGTCTCCATATCTGCGAATTTAGCTAACTTTCCTTTCCCCATTCCTATAGACTGAATATAGCCCTTCCACCTCAGGCAGAAGGGCTATGAATGACTATTGTTGCTTATTCAATGACGACAGTTGTCCAACCGTGCTTGTCCTCGATTTCACCGTACTGGATGCCACGCAGGGTATCGAAGAGTTTCTTTGACATCGGGCCTGGCTTCTCACCGAATGAGTAGCGCTTGCCGGTGTCGAGGTCGTCGATATAAGAGATTGGACTGATGACTGCTGCCGTACCGCAGGCACCTGCCTCCTCGAAGGTCTCGAGTTCCTCCTCGGGGATGGGGCGGCGCTCCACCTTCATGCCCAGATCCTCGGCCACCTGCATCAGTGACTTGTTGGTGATAGAGGGCAGGATAGAGGTAGACTTCGGGGTCACGTAAGTGTTATTCTTGATACCGAAGAAGTTGGCAGCACCACACTCGTCCATGTATTTCTTCTCCTTGGCGTCGAGGTAGAACTCGCAGGCGTAGCCCTTCTCGTGAGCCAGATTGTTGGCGAAGAGCGAGGCAGCGTAGTTACCGCCCACCTTGTACTTACCAGTGCCGAGCGGAGCAGAACGGTCGTAGTCGCGGATAATCACGTAAGGATTAGCGGCGAAGCCACCCTTGAAGTACGGGCCTACGGGGGTTACGAAGATGAGGAAGCAATACTCCTTAGAAGGATGAACACCAACCTGAGCGCTGGTACCGATGAGCAGCGGACGGATGTAGAGCGTGGCGCCGCTCTCGTAGGTAGGAATCCACTCCTGGTTGAGACGTACCACCTTCTTCACCATCTCCGTGAACAGCTCGGTGCTTACCTCGGGCATCATGATGCCGCGACAGGTAGACTGCAGACGGGCTGCATTCTCGTCGACGCGGAATACACGTACCTTGCCGTCAGGGCAGCGATAGGCCTTCAGACCCTCGAATGCCTCCTGGCCATAGTGCAGGCAGGTGGCTGCCATGTGCAGTTTCAGATACTCGTCGGAACAAACCTCAATTTCTCCCCACTTACCGTCGCGATAGTAGCAACGTACATTGTAGTCAGTCTTCATATAGCCAAATGACAGACTACCCCAATCTAAATTCTTCATATCGTTTCAATCTGTTAAAGTTCTATTTCTGCATGCAAAAGTACACATTTCGTGCCAAATTCACAACATTTTCCGTATAAAACTTACTTTTCGGCAAGTATTTTCTTGATTTCCTCATCGGTCTTGGTCAGTTTGTCCTTGCAGAGCTTGATGAGTTCCTTGGCGCGTTTCAGCTGTTCTGACATCTGGTCGATGTCAAGTTCGTCGTTCTCCATCTTGTGCGTGATGGCCTGTAGTTCGGCCATGGCAGCCTCGTATTTCAGTTCTTTCATTTGATGATAGATTTGATGATTCCTTTCTCAATGCGTGTCTCTATTTCGTCGCCTTTCTTCAGTGCTAAGGGATCGCGGACGGCTTTTCCCTTGAAGAGTGTGATGCTATAGCCCCTGCGGAGTAGTAGGGCGGGGTCGAGGCTCTTGATTTTTTCTTCAAGCATCTCCAGCCTATGATATTCTGCCGTCAGTCGCCTGTCTACTATCAGCATCGGAATGCGCTGCTCGAAAGTTGCTAAATTGCTCTTCTGGGCGAGAATCGTCTGTTGGATGCTCGAAAGTAGACTGCTGAAGAGTGAGTCCAGACGTGCCTCCTGTCTTGTCTTCACGATCGAGAATAGTCTTGGAATGACATCCGCAATCGCCGAAAGGTTGGAGTTGAGGGCAGAAAGCTTCTGCTGGGCACAGTGTATCATACGGTTCTGCAAATCCTCGATACTGTCGCGTACTTCTTTCAGGTGCTCGATGAGGAATGCTGCGGCAGCCGTGGGTGTCTTGACCCGCAGGTAGGACACCATGTCGAGAATGGACTCGTCGCGCTCATGGCCGATACCCGTGATGATCGGTATCGGGAAGTTAGCCACATTCTCTGCCAGTGCCAGTGTGTCGAAGCCTGACATGTCGCTTGTGGCTCCGCCGCCCCGGATAATCACCACACAGTCGAACATATCGGACTGTGAAGATTGGACATCGAAAATCTCCTCCAATGCATTGATGACACTCTGCTCCACGCCATCGCCCTGCATGATGGCAGGGAAGAGTTGTGTATGGAACAGGAAACCATAAGGATTGTCGGTCAGTTGATTGCAGAAGTCACCGTATCCAGCTGCTGTCTCGCTTGAGATGACTGCTATGTTTTGGCAGAATAATGGCAGTTGGAGTTCTTTCTGTAAGTCAAATACCCCTTCTTCCTTCAACTGGCGAATGATTTCCTGGCGTTTGCGCGCCATATCGCCCAGTGTGTAGGTGGGGTCAATGTCGGTGATAATCCATGAAAATCCATAAGCCTCATGAAATTGTGGGTACACCTTCAACAAGACTTTCATGCCGGCATGGAGCCGCTGGCCTGTCGTGCGTTCGAAATAGGGTCTGATAAGCATCCATTTGGAAACCCAGCATTTGGCACTGGCTTTTGCTATTGGTGTCGCACTGCGCTCGTCTTTCTGAATCAGTTCCATGTAGCAGTGCCCCTTGGATTCCCTGCATTCCGACAATTCGGCCTCTACCCAATATTCATCAGGCATTTCGCTCTCAAGCACATCTTTCACCAGATGGTTGAGTTCGTATAGTGTCAGTCTCTTCTCACTCTTCACGCTTCACGCTTTCACTTATTCTCTTTTTCCCAATCATGTAGGCACGCCAGAAATTCGGAGTGCCATAGCCATAGACATTATCCGGTTTCTGATAATTGCTGCCGGACTCTCTGATCAGTTGGATAATCTCCAGAGCCGTCAGTTCGGGCAGTGCCTGCCATAAGCAGGCTACAAGACCAGCCACCACCGGGGTGGAGAAGGAGGTGCCCATGTCTCTGACAATCGTGCCTCGGCCTGAGATAAGGGCTGTAGGACTGCCGAGTGCCATCACATCAGGTTTGACGCGTCCGTCCTGAGTGGGGCCGACACCGCTAAACGGTGCATTTTTCTTCTCTGTGTTCAAGGCTCCAACCGTCAGTATGTCGTAGGCATCGGCAGGGAACGTGATCTTCTTCCAGGGTCCCATGCCCGAATTGCCTGCTGAGTTGACAAGAATGATACCCTTCTTTGCCAGCATCGAGGCAGTATGGGAGATGAATGACGTCTGCCCGTCGAGGTCGTGCTGGTGATAGTAGCCAGGATAGTCGTCGTATTCGTTATAGCCTAGACTGGAACTGATGATGTCGGCTCCCAGTGAGTCAGCATATTCTGCTGCAATGGCCCAATAATCTTCCTCCACGGGTTGCTCCGTCTGCTGATCCTCGCACCTCAAGAGCCAGTACTGGGCTTCGGGCGCTGTTCCGATGAGCACTTCCGGCTCATTGGCCGCCATCGCAGAGAGTACCTTCGTTCCATGGTCGGTTTCCTGGTAGAAATAGCGGCTATTGGGAAAGACAAAGTCCTTGGCGCCCATCATGTTGGCATGGAGGATGGCAGGAATCATGTCGGCATTCTGGAACCCACCGTCGAGGACGGCAATCGTGACGCCTTTGCCTTTATGGCCGATGCGGTGCAGATTGTGGCCGTTAAGCATCTCAATCTGTTCTTTGCCATTACCGTAGGTGACGCCTTTGATGCTGTCCCAGACATTGAAGTTCTGGTGGCAGTCTTGTTTCAGCATGACGGCGACAGAATCGGGTGATTCCCATACCTTCTCGGCTTTTGCGATGCATGGCAAGGCAGACACATTGGCGAGTAGGGTGGTGTCGTTGGAACGGAGGAGCAGGGTGTTGTTCCATCGGCTGGTGCCTATGATTTCCCATTCAGAGTCTCGGCGCTGTTTCTTCCTGAAGGATTCGGCAGCGGTCTTTTCTATCTGTCTGACATATTTCGGACTGACGGGGAGATCGGTAGAATCAAGGGCCAGCCCCTGTTTCCGCCTGCGCTCGACAGACTTACGCGACAGCCACCTGCCAGGATGATCGAGCGAGTAGGGGGTATCCTGCTTGTCTATCAAGGTGTAGCGGTAGATCCAGTATTTGCCTCCTGGATACTTCCGCATCTTGGGGCTGGAGCTGCCTGTTGCCGAGAGCGACAAGAAGAAAAACATGAAAAACAGTATGCACTTTGCCATAACGATTGCAAAGGTACATGAAATAATCGACACGACCAAATCTTCGCAGATTAAAATGAAATTCCTTGGTGGTTTCGATTATTTGTCGTACCTTTGCAACGGCAAAATAAAAGATGTACGCATGGATAATAAACAAGCCGCGCTAGAGTTAGGGCAAAAACCAGTGGGACAGCTGCTATGGCAGTATGCCTTGCCGGCCATTGTAGCCATGACGGCATCGAGCCTCTACAATATCATCGACCGTGCCATGATCGGTCAGATTGTGGGGCCTGAAGCTATTGCGGGTCTTGGTATCACTTTCCCCTTTATGAACCTGAGTGCAGCCTTCGGTGCTGCCGTGGGTGTGGGCTCTTCGACGTGTATCAGTGTGAAACTGGGGCAGCGTGACTATCAGACGGCTGAGCACCTGCTGGGTAATACGGTAACGCTGAACCTGATTATCGGCTTCACCTTTATGGTCGTCAGTCTGATATTCCTCGATCCTATCCTGATCTTCTTCGGTGCTTCGGATGCGACGCTGCCCTATGCCCGTGAGTTCATGACGGTGATTCTGCTTGGTAATATGGTGACCCACATGTACTTCGGTATGAATGCCGTGCTGCGTGCGGCAGGCAAACCGCGTCATGCAATGTATGCCACGCTGTTTACGGTGGCCTGCAATATCGTGCTGGTCGTGGCCTTCGTGTGGTGGCTCCGCTGGGGCATTCGCGGTGCGGCCCTTGCCACCGTCACGTCGCAGTCGCTGGCGCTCTGCTGGCAGATGTGGCTATTCTCCGACAAGAAGGAACTGCTGCATCTGAAGCGAGGCATCTATCGCCTGAAGTCGAATTTGGTAAACAACATCATAGCTATCGGTATCTCGCCGTTCCTGATGAACGTGACGAGTTGCATCATCGTGATCTTCATGAACAACCAGTTCGTGCGCTATGGCGGCGACATGGCCGTGGGTGCCTATTCGATAGCCAACTCGGTGGTGATGGTGTTCTTCATGTTCGTGATGGGCATGAACCAGGGCATGCAGCCTATCGTGGGTTATAACTATGGTGCTGAGAAGTATGACCGTATGTTCCGTTGTCTGTGGCAAACCATCGCCTGTGCTACTGCAATTCTGTTGGCAGGATGGACATTGTCGATGCTGTTCCCGGCTCAGATTGCCCGTATCTTCACCACAGATGCCACGCTCATCAATCTGGCTGCAAGAGGTATCAAACTGGATATGCTGGTGTTCTTCGTAGTCGGTTCGCAGGCCGTGATTACGAATTTCTTCCAGTGTATTGGTAAGGTTAAGGTTTCAATATTCCTCTCTCTGTCGCGACAACTTATATTGTTGTTGCCGATGGCTTATGTGTTCCCCTTCTTCTGGGGCTTGGATGGCGTATGGTATTCGATGCCGGCAAGTGATTTCGGATCGTTTGCGATGACGATACCGATGCTGATTTGGTATATGCAAAAGCTGAAGACTTATGGTAGATAATAGTATTATCATCAATGTTGGTCGCCAGTTAGGTAGTGGGGGCCATGACATCGGCCGCATGCTCGCCCTCGATTTCGGTGCGAAGTACTATGATCGGGAGCTGATGAATCTGGCGGCTAAGGAGAGTGGATTCTCTGAGAAGTATTTCGAGCAGAATGATGAGCGTAAAGGCTTCCTGAAAGGCTTGTTTAATGTGCAGGCTTCACGTTTCGGGAGCAGTAACATGTATAAGTCGAATTTCTCCCAGGAAAACCTGTTCCAGTTTCAGAGCGACGCCATCAGGAAAGCAGCACAGGAAGGCTCGTGTGTGTTTGTAGGGCGTTGCGCTGACTATGTGCTGAGAGACTTCCCTAATACGGTGAATGTCTTTATCTCGGCATCGATGGAATATCGTGTTGAGCAGATAATGAACAAACAGCATCTGGATGAAGATGCTGCAAGGGCTTTCATCGAGAAACGGGAGAATGAGCGCGCTGCTTATTACAACTATTACACGGGCAAGAAGTGGGGCGACGCTTCGAGCTACGACCTCTGCATCGATTCGAGTGTGCTTGGATTGGTGGAGACCGAGAAGATTATTGCCCAGTTTATCAGAAAAAGATTTGGAAAATGAAGCGGATAGGTATATTGAGCGATACGCATAGTTATTGGGACGAGAAATATCTGCATTATTTCGAACCCTGCGATGAGATATGGCATGCAGGCGATATCGGCAGTGTGGAAGTGGCAGAGAAACTGGCGGCTTTCCGTACGTTCAGGGCTGTGTGTGGCAATTGCGACGGTGGTGACCTCAGACTGATGTATCGGGAATTGAACCGTTTTAAGGTAGAGGACGTAGATGTGCTCATCAAGCATATCGGCGGCTATCCAGGCAACTACGATCCCAGTGTGCGTTCTACGCTTTTCGCCAATCCGCCACAGCTTTTCGTGGCTGGACATTCGCATATCCTGAAGGTGAAGTATGACAAGACACTGAATCTGCTCCATATTAATCCAGGTGCTGCCGGCATTCAAGGTTGGCATAAGGAGCGCACACTCATTAGACTGACCATCGACGGGAAGGAATTCAAGGATCTGGAAGTTATAACTTTAGGAAACAATAATACAAGATTATAATAGAATATGAAAAGAACAATTGTTATTACTGGTGGCGCAGGTTTTATCGGAAGCCATGTTGTGCGCCTGTTTGTGAACAAGTATCCCGAGTATCACATCATTAACCTCGACAAACTGACGTATGCAGGTAATCTGGCTAACCTCAAGGACATTGAGAATAAGCCTAATTACGAGTTTGTGAAGATGGACATCTGCGACTTCGAGGCTTTCTACAAGCTGATGCAGGACAAGAAAGTGGATGGTATCATTCACTTGGCTGCCGAGTCACATGTGGATAGGAGCATCAAGGATCCCTTCACCTTTGCCCAGACCAACGTGATGGGTACACTCTCGCTGCTGCAGGCAGCCAAACTCTATTGGGAGAGCCTGCCTGAGAAGTATGAGGGTAAGCGCTTCTACCATATCTCTACCGATGAGGTATATGGCGCATTGGAACTGACTCACCCAGAGGGTATCGAACCTCCGTTTACGACTACGGCATCAAGCTCTGAGCATCATCTGGCTTATGGTGACAAGTTCTTCTTGGAGACCACGAAGTATAATCCCCATTCTCCCTATTCAGCTGCGAAGGCTTCTTCGGATCACTTTGTGCGTGCCTATCACGATACATACGGCATGCCTGTGGTCGTGACCAACTGCTCGAACAACTATGGTCCCTACCAGTTCCCCGAGAAGTTGATTCCGCTGTTTATCAACAATATCCGTCACCGTAAGCCGTTGCCTGTCTATGGTAAGGGTGAGAACGTGCGCGACTGGCTGTATGTAGAGGACCATGCACGTGCCATCGATGTAATCTTCCATGAAGGTAAGATTGCAGATACCTATAATATCGGTGGTTTCAACGAGTGGAAGAACATCGACATCATCAAGGTGGTGATTAAGACGGTGGATCGTCTGCTGGGCAGAAAAGAAGGCGAGGATATGGATCTCATCACATTTGTCACCGACCGTGCCGGACACGATCTGCGCTATGCCATCGACAGCACCAAACTCCAGAAAGAACTGGGCTGGGAACCCTCACTGCAGTTCGAGGAAGGCATCGAGAAGACCGTGCGCTGGTATCTCGACAATCAGGAGTGGCTTGACAATGTGACTTCAGGTGACTACCAGAAGTATTACGATAACATGTACGCTAACCGTTAAGATGGATGACCTGACTCGTTCCCTCCATTCCTTCCTGGTGCATATCGGACTGCATGCAGAGAGCATCACCCCCAAGATGGAGCATTATCTGGAGCATCTGCTCTATCTGCTGCCACCTGAGGAAGAAGAAGCTGTGACCCATTACTATGGTCTTTTCGGTGCCGAGCGCAAGTCGCTGCAGGAGATTGCCAAAGTGTTGGAACTCTCAGAGGAAAACGCCATGGAGCGCATCGATCAGTGTATCCGCAAATTAGCCGTAACCCCCGAGTGGCAAATGATTAAACAAATACAGAAAATATGAAGAAGATATTGCTATTAGGCTCAGGAGAACTTGGAAAAGAGTTCGTGATAGCCGCCATGCGTGCTGGTCAGTACGTGATTGCCTGTGATCGTTATGATAATGCGCCAGCCATGCAGGTGGCTGATGAACGTGAAGTGTTTTCCATGCTTGACGGTGATGCCCTTGAAGCTGTCGTCAAAAAGCATCAGCCCGACATTATCGTTCCTGAGATTGAGGCTATCCGCACAGAGCGCCTCTTTAAGTTCGAGGAACAAGGCATACAGGTCGTGCCATCGGCTCGTGCCGTCAACTATACGATGAACCGTCGTGCCATTCGTGATCTGGCTGCCAAGGAATTGGGACTTCGCACGGCTAAGTATTTCTACGCAAAGACTTTCGAGGAGTTCAAGGCAGCTGCCGACGAAATAGGATTCCCCTGTGTGGTTAAACCCCTGATGTCGTCCTCTGGTCATGGTCAGAGCTATGTACATAACGACGGTGAGTTGGAACAGGCTTTCCGTGAAGCTATGGAGGGCTCGCGTGGTGATGTGAAAGAAGTGATCATCGAAGAGTTTATTGATTTCGATTCAGAGTTTACACTTCTTACCGTCACCCAGAAGAACGGATGGCCCACCATCTTCTGTCCGCCTATTGGACACGTCCAGAAGTCAGGCGACTATCGTGAGTCATGGCAGCCCTATAAGATTTCTGATGAGGCGCTTAAGCAGGCACAGTTTATGGCTGACAAAGTGACGAAGGCTTTGACGGGTGCAGGTATCTGGGGCGTAGAGTTCTTCCTGACAAAGCAGGGCGAGGTGATTTTCTCAGAACTGTCGCCGCGTCCGCATGATACAGGTATGGTGACGCTTGGTCATACCACGAACCTCTCTGAGTTCGAACTGCATTTCCGTGCCGTTATGGGTCTGCCTATTCCTGCCATTCATCTGGAGCATGCAGGAGCAAGTGCGGTGATCCTGTCACCTACCGAGGCTTCGAGCCCCGTAGACAGATCGCTGTTGCCTTACAACCTCGATGAGGCTCTGAAGGAGGATCGTACCCGCATCCGCATCTTCGGAAAGCCCGAGGCTCACAAGGGCCGCCGTATGGGTGTAGTGCTCTGCTACGGAGAGGTGGGCGATGATGTCAATGCCCTTCGCGACAAGGCAAAGCGTCTGGCAAAGACGGTGTTAGGAACTGACCCCTATGCAAAGCTTAGAGATTAAGATTATCGAACTGCCAAAGATCATGGATCCTCGCGGCAATCTGACATTTGCCGAGGCTCTGACGATGGTGCCATTCGACATCAAGCGGGCCTATTGGGTCTATGACGTTCCTGGTGGCGAAAGTCGTGGCGGTCATGCACATAAACGTTTAAAGCAGTTTGTCGTAGCGTTGAGTGGGTCTTTCCACGTGACGCTCGACAACGGCTATGAACGCAAGACCGTTCTCTTGAATCATCCTTGGCAAGGGCTGCTGATAGATGTCAATACCTGGCGGACGCTTGATGATTTCTCATCAGGAGCGGTTTGTCTCGTGCTGGCATCCGAACATTATGAAGAGGATGATTACATCTACGATTATGATGATTTCCTGAAATACGTCGGATGTTCGAAATAGTTAGATATACTTCAGCGCATCATGACGAATGGAACAGGTTCGTGGCTGCATCGAAAAACGGCACTTTCCTTTTCGATCGCCGCTTCATGGACTATCATGCCGACCGTTTTGAAGACTGTTCGCTGATGATCTACCGTCGTGGGGTGCTGTATGCCTTACTGCCTGCAAATATCAAGGGGGAAGTGCTGACCAGTCATGGCGGATTGACTTACGGCGGTCTGGTTATGAGCGATAAATGTGCTGCCAAAGGTGTTCAGGAGGCTTTTGAAGCTATCAATGATTACCTGCGCGGCATCGCTGTCAGAAAGGTGGTGTATAAGGCGATTCCCTGGATTTATCACCAGCAACCAGCTGAGGAGGATCTGTTTGCGTTGACGAGTGTCTGCTTTGCGCGACTTATTATCCGTGATATATCTTCAGCCATCATCTCTGAGCGTCGTCTGCCCTTTGCAGAATCCCGTCGCTCGGGTATCAGAAAAGCACAACGAAGAGGATTGCAAGTGCGGGAGAGCACAGACTTTGCTGCTTTCTGGCAGGTGCTGAACGCAAACTTGACGAAGAAATACGGTGTTCGTCCTGTGCATTCGGCAGAGGAACTGATACTTCTGAATAGTCGTTTCCCTGATAAGATTCGATTGTTTATGGTCTTCGATGGCGAGCAGATGTTGGGCGGAACTGTGCTGTTCCTCACGCCACAGGTGCTGCATACCCAGTATATCTCCGCCACTGCTGAAGGTAAGGCTTGTGGTGCTATCGACTTGCTGTTTGATGAACTGCTTCACAAAGTCTTTGCCACTTACCGCTACATCGACTTCGGCAAATCCACCAGCAACGACAGTGCCGATTTGAATGCCCAGCTTATCTTCCAGAAAGAAGGCTTTGGCGCTAGGGCTGTTTGCTACGACACTTATGAATGGACGCTATGATAAAGTATCTCGATCTGAAGAGAATCAACGATCAGCACGATGCTGAACTGCGTGAGGCCATCGGTCGGGTTCTCGATAGTGGTTGGTATCTGAAGGGTGAGGCTACTCGTTTGTTTGAGAGCCATTATGCTGCTTTTATCGGCAGCCGTTATTGCGTTGGCTGCGGTAATGGACTCGATGCATTGACGCTGATATTCCGAGCCTATATCGAGATGGGTGTCATGCAGGAAGGTGATGAGGTTATCGTACCGGCGAATACCTATATCGCAAGTATATTAGCCATAACAGCCAACGGACTGACTCCAGTTCTGGTGGAACCGTCACTTGAAACCTTTCAGATTGACGAAGCAAAAATAGAGCGTGCCATCACCCCTCGTACACGGGCTCTGCTGATTGTCCACCTCTATGGCATTTGTGCCTATACAGAGCATATTGGCGATATTTGCAAGCGCCATGGCCTTAAACTGATAGAAGACAATGCACAGGCTCATGGATGTAGATTTGGAGCGCATACGACGGGTTCATTAGGCGATGCAGCAGGGCATAGTTTCTATCCGGGAAAGAATCTGGGTGCCTTAGGTGATGCCGGGGCTGTGACGACTGATGATGCACAGTTGGCAGATATTGTTAGGGCACTGGGCAACTATGGGAGTTTTCAGAAGTATGTTCATGATTACCAGGGTCGCAATTCCCGTATGGATGAAATACAGGCAGCATTGCTGGATGTGAAACTGAAATATCTTGTTCAAGACAATGCCCGTCGTAAGGAAATTGCCTCTATATATATTAATAAGGTGAAAAATCCTCTGATACGGATTCCTATGCCTGAACGTGATTCTGTTTGGCACATCTTCCCTGTATTCTGTGACAAGCGTGATGCGTTACAGTCGTATCTTCACGAACACGGGGTTGAGACACAGATCCATTATCCGACCCCTCCGCATCGACAGAAGTGTTATGCGGAATGGAATGCCTGCTCATTGCCTATTACGGAGCAGATTCATTCGCAGGAATTGAGTATCCCTTGTCATCAGGCGATGACAAACGAAGAAGCTGAAAAGGTTGTCTGTCTCTTCAATGCATTCACACGGCTATAGCCGTAGCTGATTCCTGCCGAGGTTTCGCTTTCGTTATTCCGGTAGCAACAGCACTGTGACACTGCGCGCAGCCTGAGCACCCATCACCAGCACTTGTGCAATATCTGCGGTCTTCGAAGGACCACTGATGAAGGTGCCGTAGCCGTCGTATGTCTGGTCGAATTCAATGCGTTTGTATGCCTCGTGCATGTTGTTCACAATCTGCGACTTTGGCAACAGGATAATCAGGTTCTCGGAGATAAAGCAGACTGCCTTCTCCTTCATCTGCTGGGGAATCCAGATGCAGGCGTTCTCTGCCACGCCGAACTTTCCGCGGATGATGCCAACATCGGTGCCGTTCAGAGCCTGTGCACTTTCGATGGTGTCAGGATTGCGGGTGGCAATCGTGATTTCTGGCAGGTTAGAGGCTATCTCCTTGGCATCGGGATAGAGTTCCTTGATCATCTGGTTAATGTCCTGACCTTCTTTCACCTCCACCACATGTCCTCCTACACTCTCGGTCATCGTCGTGAACTGCAACAGGGGGTCAGGGTAGGTGACTGCCTTGATGTCGTCGAGCGAAGGCATGTCAAATTTCTGCTTTATGTTTCTTCTGTATTTCGACAGAATGACTTCTTTGCTACTCATATTGTTTTCGAATCTATTACCGATTATTATTTTACTTTGCCCTTCTTCCACATGGCATGGAATGTCTCCTTCGGGAAAGTCATCATCTTATGGCCTTCTGCCCATGGATTCGGTTTCAGGTTTATCAGGGGCGAAGGTATCAGGTTGGCCATTGGAGCCATGGCTGTGGCTGCGTTGTAGATGCCGCTGCTGCCATAGAGCACACTCATACCCTTACACATGAACTTCTTCTGAGGATTGGCTGTCCCGAATTCGTCAAGTTGCTGGCGCCACAGGTAGATCTGGTCGCCAAGATTCACCTTCACAGGGCAGAGTGTCTGACAACTGTTGCAGAGTGTGCAGGCGCTAACATTGCCGGAGTGCTTTTGTGGATTACGGAGCATACCGAGGTTGATGCCGATAGGCCCGGGAATGAAATAGCTGTAGGAATAACCGCCACTGCGACGATACACGGGACAGCTGTTCATGCACGATCCGCAACGGATACACTTCAGTGATTCCCAGTGTTCAGGATTGCTGATCCACTCACTGCGGCCATTGTCTACCAGGATGATGTGCATCGGTTCTGCCGTTGGACGGGCCTTGCGGAAGTGTGAGGTGTAGGTGGTTGTGGGCTGGCCTGTTCCTGCGCGGCAGAGCATGCGCTGGAATACGGCCAGACAATCATAGTCGGGGATGATTTTCTCCAGGCCGATGGCAGCGATATGCAACTTCGGGCAAGAAGTCGACATGTCGGCATTGCCCTCGTTGGTGCATACCACGATATCGCCTGTGGAGGCGATGCCGAAATTGCCGCCCGTCATACCGGCGTCTGCCGTGAGGAATTCGTTACGCAGACTGAGACGGGCGCGATAAGTGAGATAGGTGGGATCGTGATTGCCTTTCTCCGTCGAGATACCCTTCTCTTCGAACAGCTCGCCTACGTCATCGTGGTTCAGATGGATGGCGGGCATCACGATGTGACTCGGCTTCTGACCCTTCAGCTGGATGATGCGCTCGCCGAGGTCAGTCTCCACGACCTCGATGCCCTTCGCTTCCAGATAGGGGTTCATCTCGCACTCTTCTGTCAGCATCGACTTCGACTTTGCCATCTTCTTCACGTTGTGCTGCTTCAGAATGCCGTACACAATCTGATTGAATTCGCGGGCATCCTTAGCCCAATGGACGATGCAACCGTTCTTTTCTGCATTCGTAGAGAACTGGTCGAGATATTCGTCAAGGTGGGTGATGGTATGTCGCTTGATCAACGAGGCCTTTTCTCGTAACTGCTCCCACTCGTCAAGACCGTATGCCATTTTGTCACGTTTGGTGCGTACTGACCAGAAAGTGGCATCGTGCCACTTGGCGTATGTCTGGTTCTTCAAGAACTCTTTTGCTGCTTTGCTATGTCCTGTACTCATAATTCTTCACTCAAAATTCTTCACTCTTCACTTTTCACTCTTCACTCATCAGAGCCCAGCGGCCAGGATTTCTACCACATGCTTGAACTGGATGTTCATGCCTTCTTTCTTGGCGATACCGGCCATGTGCATCAGACAGGAGCAGTCTGGCCCCGTCACATAACTGGCACCAGTCTGAATATGACGCTCCACCTTGTCCCTACCCATCTGGGCGCTGACGGCAGTCTCTTCTATAGAGAACATACCGCCGAAACCACAGCACTCGTCAGGACGCTCGGGTTCTACCACTTGAATGCCGTCGACCAGTTCTAACAAGTCTTTTATCTTATTGAACTTTGGCACATTCTCCTCGCTGGGCGAACTGAGCCCGAGTTCTCTGACACCATGACATGAGTTGTGAAGACTAACCTTGTGGGGGAAGGTGCCGAGACGCCTGTCCACTCTGATGACGTCGTGCAGGAATTCTACCACGTCCATAATCTTCTCGGAAGTGGTGCATTCATGATGACCTTTCAACAGTCGTGGATAGTTTAACTTCACGAAAGCCGTGCAACTGACAGATGGCGCTACGACATAATCAAACCCCTTGAACTTGTCTTCGAACTTTTCCGCAAGCGGAATGGCCTGCTTCTCAAATCCGGCATTCGCCATGGGCTGTCCACAGCAGGTTTGATTGAGTGGATAATCCACATCAAGCCCCAAATGTGTTAGTAGTTTGTATGTGGCGACACCCACTTCCGGGTAGACCACATCAACATAACAGGGAATAAAAAGACCGATCTTCATATTTGTTAGTGTATTACTTATAGTCTGTAAGTCGGGTACAAATATAGTGAAAAAGTTTCAAAAATACTAATAATTACATATTTTCTATTCTTATTTTATAGTTTATTAAAAGTATTTGCTTAACTTTGTGGCATCATATTTGTATGATGATGAATGTAGAACGATAAAATAAGATTATGCGTATGAATTATAATGAATTGAATTTTGATGCCGTGACACGTGAGCGGGAGCTCTCGATGTCGGCAGCCTTTCCCGTCTTGATGCGGAAAGTTTATGTGTGGATGACTTTGGCACTGGTGCTTACAGGTGTGACAGCGTATGGTGTGGCTACAAGCCCAGGCATTATGAATGCTTTGTTTACCAACCAGCTTCTTTTTTGGGGATTGGTCATTGCAGAGTTCGCATTAGTGATTGGTATTAGCGCAGCCATCAATAAACTGTCGCTGACAACTGCCACTTTGATGTTTGTGCTTTATTCTGTCATCAATGGCGCAGTGCTCTCGTCAATATTCATCATCTATACGATGTCGAGTATTGCGAGTGTGTTCTTTATCACTGCAGGTACTTTTGCAGTCATGGCGCTCATCGGTTATACCACCAAGACCGATTTGTCATCTATGGGGAAGATCCTCTTTATGGCACTGATTGGTATTATCATTGCCACGGTCGTGAATATTTTCCTGAAGAGCACAGGTCTTGAGATGATCCTGAGCTATCTGGGTGTTTTGGTCTTCGTCGGCTTGACGGCTTATGACTCCCAGAAGATCAAGAACATGTTACTGATGGCTCCTGATGCAAGTGAAGGTGCCCAGAAATTGGCTTTACTGGGTGCTCTTACCCTCTATCTTGACTTCATCAATCTCTTTATTTATCTGCTGAGAATTTTTGGCCGCCGAGAGTAGTTCTTGTGCGTACATTATTATATATTATATGGGAATTTTGCTATGCAATAGCACGATTCCCATATTTTTATGCTGCAAGAACAGCCTATTTTGTCAGTAATTCCGAAAAAGTTTATGTATTTCTGAAAATTTATGCTTAAAAATTTGGAGCGTATTGATATTTGTTGTACCTTTGCACTCGCTTTCGCTCAAAAATCTGGGCTGAGGCACAAAAGGAAAGAGTTCTTTGAAAGATTTACATAGACAGAAGTAGTACAAGAAGCGAGTGCTTTCTTATGTGAAGCACTTGGGTAAAAAGAAACGAACCGTTTTAATTTCTTGGATTTGGATAGTCGTTCTGAATCAGATAATGATTAAATTTACAAGGCTTCTAGGAGCGAGAGGAATGAAAGCCAGCTTTCGATTCCCGAGCGACGACGAAGGCTCGTAGAAATATCGAAGATATTTATACAATGAAGAGTTTGATCCTGGCTCAGGATGAACGCTAGCTACAGGCTTAACACATGCAAGTCGAGGGGCATCATGGAGTTTGCTTGCAAACTCTGATGGCGACCGGCGCACGGGTGAGTAACGCGTATCCAACCTTCCCTATAGTAGAGGATAGCCCGGCGAAAGTCGGATTAATACTCTATGTTTTCCGTTGCAGACATCTAAGATGGAACAAAGGCTTGCCGCTATAGGATGGGGATGCGTCTGATTAGGTAGTCGGCGGGGTAACGGCCCACCGAGCCATCGATCAGTAGGGGTTCTGAGAGGAAGGTCCCCCACATTGGAACTGAGACACGGTCCAAACTCCTACGGGAGG